>JAEEGL013748914.1_pt1 | contig 92016 bp, 81 predicted proteins | sample 9134231 | NCBI WGS metagenome assembly JAEEGL01 (sample SAMN16246548, study PRJNA631951) | gut metagenome | biome: gut microbiome; feature: rumen; material: fiber-attached | host: Bos | place: Iran: Karaj | collected 2018-10 | reverse complement strand
CTTCCTGTTCGACGAACCGCTGTCCAACCTGGACGCCAAGCTGCGCGTTGCGATGCGTACCGAGATCACCAAGCTCCATCAGAGACTGCAGACAACCTTCATCTACGTTACCCATGACCAGACTGAAGCCATGACCATGGCAAGCCGTATCGTAGTTATGAAAGACGGCGTTGTGCAGCAGGTGGATACTCCCCAGAACCTGTACGATTATCCGGCCAATGAGTTCGTTGCGGGATTCATCGGAAGCCCCCAGATGAACTTCTTCAATGTGAAGCTTGACCGTGAGGGACAGGATGTTGTTGCTACCTTCGGCGAGAACAAGATCGTTGTTCCGGAAAAGAAGATCGCCAAGTTTGTTGATGAAAGCTATATCGGCAAGGAAGTTATCATGGGTATCCGTCCCGAAAACATCCATGACGATGAACAGAAGCTGGCTGAGTTTGCTTCCGCCACCATCGATGTGGACGTTGAAGTGACAGAACTTATGGGTTCTGAAACCTATCTGTATCTGAGCACCACCGGCAAGGAAGGCAACATCATCGCGCGCGTTGATCCCCGCACTTCCAGCAAGGCCGGCCAGAAGATCAAGATCGCTCTGGACACCAACCATCTGCATTTCTTCGACAAGGAAACCGAGAAGACGATCCTCAACAGATAATCAGCACAGGTTCCTCAGAAAGAATAAAAAGATCGCCCCGGAATACCGGGGTGATCTTTTTCGTGTCTTCAGGATGATTATTTATCAGGATGATACCGTGAAATTTTCAGTCCGGGAATTGAAGATATTTCATCCAGCGTGGTGACATTTTCAAAATAGCCGTCAGAGAAGCCCGTTCCGACTGATATTCTGTTGTAGCTTCCGCCTGATACCTGCAGGAACAGGATTTCATCGCCATTGATGGAATAAACAACGGCACTGTGATGATAAAAGTGATTTTTCTTTTTATATTCAACACGGACAATGTCTCCGACCTGAAGACCGGAGGAGGCTTCCGTAGAATAATAAAAATCCCATCGGCGCTGAGGATTGATTTCACCTGAGAGCAGATAACCGATAAACTGAGCAAAAGCGAAGCATTCAGCGTATCCGCCCTGGTCAGGTGCCGTTTTCCTGACGTGGTCAATCGGCCAGCGGCAGCCATACCAGCCGGTCAGGAAGTTTTTCATGTTGTTTTCCTCAACAGTTGTGTTCCAGCCCGGTGATTCAGGATGCCCGTGAAAATCCTGTATGACATTGGCCTGGGTTGTCCAGTACCAGCCGTCATAGAGCTCATATTCATCTATGATGGCATCAAGGTTTTCCGTGGTCAGCTGATATCTGAACCTGTCATCATAAAAAGAAAAACCCGCAGCGGCTTCCGAAACAAACAGGCAAAGAAAAAGCAGGGCAAGAAAGAAGGGCTTCCTCCTGATGCTTTTCATGCCATAGTCCTCCGGTAAATAATGGTAAACGGGAATAATTCATTATATATGCCTTTTCCGATTGTTTCAAGCGAATGAACCTGCAGGAAAGTGAAGGATCGACTGTTTTACGGACGCAGGATTTGTGATATAATCATATATCATGATATCGGAGGTGGATCGGGATGAGCGGAAAAGCCATAAAGACCGAACTCTTTTGTCCGGACGAAATCCCGACTGAAATCCGATCAGGTATTGAAAAAGCTTCAGACGGTATATTCAGGCATGAAGGCCTCATTTATCTTGCGCTTGAACAGAAGATTATCTGCTGTGAGGACAGTAAGGACGGAAATGAACTGATCCGGAGCCTTGTTCCGGCTACGCGCGGAGCGCAGGAACAGCCCAAAAGCAAAACAGCAGTTTTGTTATGCATACTGAACAATCCGGCGTATATTCCGGACAGTGCCCTGATGAAGAGATACCGGATTGATCCGGATGCTGGAGGCACAGTTACTGTTTTTCAGTCATCCAGCCCCCTGGACAAAGATCTTGCTTCTGTTTTCAGCACTATGGTTCCGCTGGAAGCCGGAGACCTGATCCTGCCGGCAGACCATGATACAGTTATATTTATCCGGGAACTGAGCCATCCGTACTCAGATGAACTGAAGGAATATGCCGAAGCAGTGATCGGTACCATGGAAAGCGAAGGAATTACAGGAATAAGCGCCGGAATCGGCAACGGCTATCCCGGCGTTGAAGGACTGAGAAAAAGCTACCTTGAAGCGAAGGAAGCACTTTCAGTCGGAATCAGGTTCCACGGAAAAGAAAACGTTTACAGTTATGCGGGACAAACGCTTGAAAGAATACTGGACAGCATACCGAAAGATAAAGCCCAGGAAATCAGGCGGGAACATCCGGGAATATGTTCAGACAGCGGTTTGTCAGATGAAATAAAAGAAACAGTCCGTGTTTTTTTCCAGAACGACCTGAACCTGACTGCAGCATCAAGGCAGCTGTTTATTCACCGGAATACACTGAACTACAGGCTTGACAAAATCCGCCGTGAAACCGGACTGGACCTGCGTTCGTTTCATGATGCGGTTATTTTCAGAATATTGTCCGGATTGCAGGAAAAAGAATAACCGGACCGAAAAACGGAAGGAGAAATAAAATGAAGAAACCAATACTGCTGATCCTGGTCATTGCGGCATCCATGCTGCTGAGTTCCTGCTCACTGATTCCCGCCTATAAGCTTGAAGCCATGTTCGGCAGCAATCCGGACGCTTCCATCAGCAGCGGGGCTCAGGAAAACGGAAAACCAGGAACGGATACCGTTACAATCAGCAGGCAGGAATACGAAAAGTACAGGCAGTTTTCGGAAATGTACACAATTATGGATGCTGCCAGGGAAGGTTTCTATCAGGATATTGACGACGCCAAACTGGTGGAATATGCGACACGCGGACTGATGGCCGGGCTCGGCGATCCGTATTCGTTCTATTACAATCCCGAAGAGTTCAGCAAAATGTGGGAAGACGATGAAGGAAACTATGTCGGTATCGGCGTGATGATTCAATCCAATATGGAGACACAGGTCTGCACGATTATCAGGGTGTTCAAGGGCGGACCGGCAGAAGCAGCCGGTGTGCAGCGGGGCGATATCCTGTACCGGGTGGGCGAGGACCTGTATGTTAATTCCGGAAACCTTGAGGAAGCCGTATCCATTATGCGCGGAGAACCGGAAACGGACGTGGATGTGACTTTCCTCCGGAATGGTGAGGAAATTACCTACACGATTACCAGAAGACAGGTGAATGTCAACCAGGTCGAAAGCAAAATGATCGAGCCTTCCATCGGTTATATCGCATTGTATGAGTTCTCCGGGCAATGTGAGCGGGAATTTGAATCAGCGCTGAAGCAGCTGGTGGCCCAGGGCGCAAAGGGCATCATTATCGACCTGCGCGACAATCAGGGCGGATGGGTTGACCAGGCGCGGTATATTGCCGATCTGTTCATGGATGAAGGTGAACTGTGCTACCTCAAATACAGGGACGGAGAGGAACATCCTGACGAATACAAAACAAAAGACGGAAAAACTGATGCGAAGCTGGTTATTCTGATCAACGAAAACAGCGCAAGCTCCTCTGAGATACTGACCGGCGCTTTGCGCGACTGTGCCGGCGCGGTGACCGTCGGTGTAAAGAGCTTTGGCAAGGGAATCATCCAGGGCGTTTATCCGGTCGGGAATAAAGGCGCCGGATACCAGATGACCATTGCACAGTATTTTACGCCGAAGGGAACAGCTGTGCATAAGATTGGCATCACGCCGGACTACGAGGTTCCGCTGCCCGAAGGGGACAACGGAATGTATACGTTTGCAGATACAGAGCACGACGTGCAGCTGATAAAGGCTGTGGAGGTCATGAAGGAAGCATTGCAATAATGTGAAATCATTTGCATAATGTAACCAAGTAGGATATAATATTACGGTATCGAGATCCCAAAATGCCTTGGAGGTTATTGGATGTACAAGCTTTTGCTCGTATCTGACCAGGAGGACGTACTGAACGCTTTCGAACAGATCAGGAACTGGGAGCTGCTGGGATTCAAACAGCCCCATATCCGTCATGATTTTGAAGGTGCAAAGGACAGCCTTGCCAAGCATCATGCTGACGGTATCTGTATTGCCGTGGATCCCGAAGAGGAAGAACGGATACTGGCATATCTGCAGCAGTATTTTCCCAATGTGTCGATTTTCGAAGCCGGACACACAGAGGAAGAAGTGCTCAGATATCTGAGCGAACTGAAGATTCTGCTGAACAGGATCCATGCGGATTTTTACAATGAACGTTCCAACACAAGGGACGTGCTTCAGATGTGCCGGCATGAGTTTTTCAGGAAAGTGATCAACGGCAAAGTCAGAAGCAGCATTGATCTGCACCGCAATATGCGGCTGCTTCGGAGCAGAATGGACGCCGACCGGCCGTGCCTGCTGATTGAACTGGACCAGTCTGCGCCCAGTGACAGGCTCGAGGGAAGATGGCACGACAGCAAGGAAAGGCTGGAAGTGGCTCTTCGCACTTCATTTGCCGGTGATCTGAACGGAATCCATATCCTTCCGACAATTCATTCGGACGGAAGAATTCTGGTGCTTGCATGTCCGCTTCACGGCGTTGATACGGATATGACGGTTGATTCAATGACAGCTATGCTCACCGCCTATACAGCGGACAGTATTGAGCATATGAAAGAATACTTCGGCCTTGATCTTCATATTATCGGTATCCGCGTATTTCCGGCACTGACTGCTTTGTGCGGAGATACGGAAGAAGCATAAATAAATAAGGGAGGAATCACGATGGGTATTCTGGACGCGATCAAAGGACAACTGATTGATGTAATTGAGTGGTCCGACAATTCCGGCAAAACAATGGTACACAAGTATGATATGAACGGAAAAGAGATCATGATGGGCGCCCAGCTCACCGTTCGCGAAAGCCAGGCTGCGGTTTTCGTCAACGAAGGTGAACTTGCGGATGTGTTCGAGCCCGGCCGGTACGAGCTGAAAACGAGCAACATGCCGATCCTGACTGCGCTGAAGAGCTGGAAATACGGTTTTAACAGCCCGTTCAAATCCGATGTGTATTTTGTGAATACCAAACAGTTCCTTGACATGAAATGGGGAACAAGCAATCCGGTCATGATGAGAGACGCGGAATTCGGAATGATCCGTGTGCGTGCGTTCGGTATTTACAGCTTCCGTGTTTCCGATCCTGCCAAATTCCTGAAGGAAGTGTTCGGCACAGCGGCGCTGTTCACTGTGGAAGGCGTGGAAGGTCAGATCAAGCGTACGCTGGTCAGCGGACTGAGCGATGCGATTGCTGAAAGCAAGATTCCGGCACTGGATCTGGCTGCAAACTATGAAGAGCTGGCTGCTTATGCAATGCAGGCCATCAATCCCAAACTGGCGGATTTCGGACTGACACTGTGCAGCTTTGTCATTGAAAACATCTCACTGCCGGAGGAAGTTGAAAAGAGCATTGACAAACGGACTTCCATGGGTGTGCTGGGAAATATGGATCAGTATGCCAAATACCAGGCTGCAGAAGCGATCCGTGATGCTGCAAACAACCAGAACGGCATGGCAGGCATGGGCGTCGGCATGGGTGCCGGTGCGGCAATGGGGCAGATGTTTGCGCAGGGAATGGCTCCTGCTGCTCCGGCTGCTCCTGCAGCAGCGGCTTCCGGTGCGGTATGCGTTGCCTGTGGAAAACCGATTCCCGCAGGTTCCAAATTCTGCCCGGAATGCGGCGCAAAACAGGTTACATCCGCTTTCTGCACCAGCTGCGGAAAAGAGATTCCTGCCGGAACAAAATTCTGTCCGGAATGCGGTGCAAAACAGTAAAACAAATCATATGAAAAAAGCAGGATTCCGATCCTGCTTTTTTCTTTGCTTTCTGCAGGTTTATATAACAGAATATTCAAAATCTGCATCCCTGGCATAATCCAGTGCATAGGAACCCTGGCGGACATGAAGAACCAGTTTCCGGCTATCAGGGAATGCTGTCGGATCAATTTCGGAAAGAGATACCGGCAGAGAGAGAGACAGCAAAGCGGTGCACCGGTCAAAGGCTTCCGCACGGATACTTTCAACACCTTCGGGAAGCAAAACAGAACGGAGGGTTTCACAGCGGGTGAAACACCGGGAGGGTATTATTTTCAGCCTGCTGCTTATGCTGACTTTCTCCAGCATAATACAGGAACCGAAAACATGTTCTCCCATACATTCGACAGATTCGGGAAGCATAACTTCCCTGAGCGATCTGCAACCCTCAAAAGCGGAATCACCGATGTCAATCAGTCCGTCCGGAAAGGAGATCTGTGTCAGGGCACTGCAGCCGCTGAAAGCACAGGGGCCGATAATACGAAGCGTATCCGGCAGAACAATTGATTCCAGCGCGCTGCAGGCATAAAAAACGGAATAATCGATCACAGGAAGCGTGCCCGGCAGGGAAAGGTTCAGAAGACTTGAACAGCTGTGGAAGGCACTGCTTCCGATTCGCGTAATACTGTCCGGAAGATTGATCCTGGTAAGTCCGCGGCAGCTGTAGAATGCTTTTGTTTCAATAATTCTGACAGAATCAGGCAAAATGATTTCAGTCAGGTTGTTTCGGCCGGCGAACGCTTCTTCAGCAATAGAAATGATCCCTTCCGGGATCTGAAGTTCCTTCTCTTTTTTATCATATGGACAAAAAAGGAGGGTTTTTTCTTTTTTGTTGATAAGAAGCCCGCTGACATCCCTGAAAACCGGGTGGTCAGGGGAAACAGAAAGGGAAGAAAGGGACAGGCATCCGGAAAAAACATTGTTGCCCAGTTCTGTAAGATGATCGGGAAGAAAGACTGATTCCAGTGATTCACAGGCGCTGAATGCATTATCGCCAATGGATGAAAGTGAATCCGGAAGTTTGACGGATTTCAGGTTTCTGCATTCGGAAAAAGCTTCCGGGCCAATAATCCGGACAGAATCGGGAATCACCACTTCAGTGAGGGAGGAGCAGGACTGGAAGGTGGAATAATTGATTCTTTTCAGTCCATCAGGCAGACGGATGCTCTGAAGGGAAATGCAGCCAATAAATGCCCATTCACCGATTACATTTACGGAATCGGGTATGACGGCCTGCGTCAGGGATTCACACCAGGAAAACGCAGCTTCACCGATCTGCGTTACAGTGGAGGGGATGATAACTTCCCTGATGTTTTCAGCCCATGAAAAAGCATTGTCTCCGACAGCGGTCACCGGGCGGCCTTCATATTCGGAGGGGATGAAAAGGACAGAGGAAGATCCTTCATATCTGTCCAGCTGATAACTGCCGTCACGCCTTCGGCTGAATGAATACTCTGACATCGGCGCCAACCTCCCTCCTGAAAAAGATCGGTTTATGCGTTCAATACATGTCAGGAAAGCATGGCGGCTCCGATAATACCGGCTTCAGAACCAAGAACGGCCAGTTTGACCGGAGGAAGCGGCTGGTCGTTGAACAGAACATACTGCGGATATTTCTTCAGCAGGGGATCCAGCAGGAAATCACCGGCTTTACTGACGCCGCCGCCAAGAACGATGATTTCCGGGTCAAGCAGATTGACCACGCTGGCAATAGCCTGGGCCAGGCAATCCGTATAATGCCCATATACAGCAACAGCAAGCTCATCGCCGGATCTGGCTGCATCGATCACCGTTTTTGCTTCAATCCTGGCCGGATCCCGGTCTGCCAGGGACATCATAAGAGATTCGGGATGCTCACTGACTGCTTCCCTGGCCATTCTGATCAGGGCGGTTGCTGAACAGTAACGCTCCAGACAGCCATGGTTGCCGCAGGTGCAGGGAACACCGTCCAGGTCAAAGATCACATGTCCGAGTTCGCCGCCGATATGGTGTGCACCGCTCCAGATTCTGCCGTTGAGGATAATCCCGCTGCCGATACCGGTACCGATCGTGATAAAGACACTGGAAGAAGTGCCTGCACTGTTTCCGATCACGCTTTCCGCAAGCGCGGCTACATTGGCATCATTGTCGATATATACAGGCTTGTCCAGGAAACGCGTGAATACTTCGCGGAAAGGCACGTGGAACCAGTTCATATTTGTGCATTTGATTATTTCACCGGTCTTTGCCGCCGCAATTCCGGGAATACCGACACCGACAGATTCAATATCACTGATTGAAAAGCCGGCTGCTTCCGCAGTGGATACAACGCAATCCGCAATCAGCCGGACCTGTTCTTCAAAAGGAAGATCCTTGCGGGTAGGAATGGAACCTTCCTTAATGATGGAATAATCTTCACCGACTACTCCGACCTGAATACCTGTACCACCAATATCAATACCGATTCTGACCATGACAGAAAAGCCTCCTTAAACATTCGTATCATCCTGAAAAACAGCGGACAGTTCACGGGCCGCATTATACCCTGTCCGTTTCAGACTGAGATTTCTCGCGGCCACTTCAACGATAATCGCCAGATTACGTCCGGGTTTTATCGGCATAACCTGATGGGGAACAGAAACCCCCATAATTTCCGTTGTCTGGTCCTGGATTCCGATCCGGTCATATGCCTTGTTTTCATCCCAGGTTTCCAGCTCAATAATCAGGTCAATTGATTTACTGACTGTTACAGCACCGATACCGTACATTGCCTTTACGTCAATTACACCGATTCCTCGGATTTCCATGAGATGGCGGATTTTTTCCGGACAGGTTCCGATCAGGCGGTCATCAGAGATCCTGCATATATCAACCACATCGTCTGCAACGAGCTGATGGCCGCGTTTAACCAGTTCAAGCGCAGCTTCGCTTTTTCCCACACCGCTTTTGCCGGAAAGGAATACGCCGATTCCGTAAACATCAAGCAGAACGCCGTGACGCGTAACATGAGGAGCCAGACGGCGGTTCAGATAATTGATGGCCAGGGCAGTAAACTTACTGGTGACAAGAGCGCTTGAATAGACGGGGACATCATGAGCCTGTGCTTCAGAAAGCAGTTCGGGCGGGGGAACAAGGTTTCGGCAGATGATTACACAGGGAACCGGATAGCTGAAGTATTTTTCCAGTATTTCCCTGCGTTTATCCGGAGACTGATTATCCAGATATGCCATTTCAGCCTTTCCGATCAGCTGGGGACGTTCAAAGGCGAAAAACTCATAAAACCCGCAGAACTGCATGCCGGGCCTGTTCAGGTCAGGGGTCCGGATATCCCATTCCTCACGGGAGGAGGGAATCAGGCAGGTAAGATGCAGGGATGATTCAAAATCAGCGGCAGAAATCAAGAGACAACCTCCCCGTGAAGAAAATGATCATTGAGGAAATGTGCCGGGCCATCCTGATTGTTGCTTCCGCAGATACAGTCACTGAGGCGTTTGAGTTCCTCCCAGCCGTTGGCAACAGCCACACCCGTGCCGGCAGCACGCAGCATGGAAAGATCATTCAGGCTGTCTCCGAAAGCAATGCTTTCAGCCGGATCAAAACCGAGCATTCCGGAAAGCGTCCTGAGCGCATTTCCTTTTGTGGCCGCAGACGGATTGAATTCAAGAAACCAGGGTTTTGAACACGTAACGGAAGCCTTTCCGGCAAAAAGCGCACAGGCCTGTTCATAGAGTACAGCAATCCGGGGCTCTTCATCAATCAGCAGGATCTTATTCCGCGGTTCATGAACGAAGTTGCAAAGATTGCCGACATAACAGCCTTCCAGACCGGATGAAACGGCATACCTTTGGGCATATACACTGCGGCGGTTGAAATAAAACCGGTTGTCTTCATACACATGCGCATAACAATGGTTATCTTCTGCAAATGCAACAATCGCGGAAACTGTTTCGGCAGGAAAAAGTTCCTCAAAAAGAAGACTGTCGGAACCGCCGTCCCATATTTCGGCGCCGTTGCAGGAAATATATGCCTTTACACATGCAAGCTGATCTACGTACGGCTTCATGCTGAGCCGGGCACGTCCGCTTGCTGGAATGATATACGTATCCTGTTCATGCAGTTTATGCAAAACCCGGACCGTATAATCTGAAATACTCAGATCATCATGAAGCAGCGTATCGTCAAGGTCAAAAAAGACAGCTTTCAAATCCGTATGCTCCAATCAGTTCCTGAAATGTTCAGCTGCTGCTTTCTGGGCAGGGAGGCAGCTGACAAACCGTTCCATATACCTGTCGAAGCCGGCTTCATCTGCCGGATCGGGGCTGACAGTCAGCTGCTTCATACCGGTAAAGACCTTGTTCTGCAGGTAATCCTCCAGGCTTTCACCGGCGCTGCGGTATACGAGATAATCGGCAAGCAGCGCAATTCCCCAGGCACCGCCTTCGCCGGCTGTTTCCATAACGGTTACAGGGGCGTGAATCGCGGCAGCCAGATAATTCTGGCCGACACCTTCTGTTTTGAACAGACCGCCGTGGCCGTAAACACAGTCAATGGCAACCTGCTCGCTGTTCATGATTTCCATGCCGTACTTCAGCGTTTCCATGCTGGCGTAAATCTGAGCACGCATGAAATTGGACAGATTCATGGAAGCATCCGGCAGGCGGATAAACATCGGACGGCCTTCAGAAAGACCGGTAACCGGTTCACCGGCAAGATAATTGAAATTGACTACACCGCCGCAATCCCTGTCTCCTTCAAGGGATTTTTTAAACAGCTTCGTGTAAAGGTCGCCCGTGTCCACACGGATGCCGAAAAGATCGGCAAATTCCCTGAAAAGGGAAACCCACGCATTGATATCGCTTGTGCAGCTGTTGCAATGCACCATGCCGACCTGTTTGCCTGCAGGTGTTGTAACGATATCAATTTCCGGATATACTTTGCTGAGCGGTTTTTCCAGGACAATCATGCTGAAAATGGAGGTGCCGGCGCTGATGTTGCCGGTCCTTTCACGGACACTGTTGGTGGCCGCCATACCGGTGCCGGCATCACCTTCAGGCGGGCAAAGGGGACATCCGGGCTGAAGATCGCCGGCGGGATCCAGCAGTTTTGCCCCTTCAGCAGTCAGCGTTCCGGCATTTTCGCCTGCGCAGAGAACTTCAGGCAGAATATCAGAGAGCTTCCAGGGATACTGCCTGTCAGAAACGAGCGCATCAAAAGCACTGACCATGGCAGCATCATAGGAGCAGGTATCGGAATCAATGGGCATCATACCGCTTGCATCTCCGACACCAAGCACTTTCTTTCCGGTGAGCAGATAGTGAATCCAGCCGGCAAGCGTTGTCAGGAACGCGATATCCTTCACATGAGCTTCATCGTTCAGGATTGCCTGGTAAAGATGACTGAGGCTCCAGCGCTGGGGCATATTGAAGGAAAACAGCTCGGTCAGCTTTTCAGAAGCTTCACCGGTGATGGTGTTGCGCCAGGTACGGAACGGGACAAGCAGTTTCATTTCTTTGCTGAAAGGAAGATAGCCATGCATCATTGCACTGATTCCAAGGCCGCCGATGCCTGTTAAAACAGTATTGTAACGAGCTTCAACATCTTTTTTCAGGTCCGCATAACTGCTTTGAAGCCCCTCAATGATTGCTTTTTCACTGTAGGTCCAGATGCCGTTGTCATAATCGTTTTCCCATTCGTGGCTTCCGGATGCAAGCACCTGATGGTCACGTCCGATGAGAACACTTTTGATACGGGTGGATCCAAATTCGATACCCAGGATTGCAGTTCCTTCTCTGATCTGATCAATGCCCATAAGAAATAATCCTCCTGAAAAACTACCTTATATTTATATAAAAATCGTATCACAATGGTTTTTCCCTGTAAAGATGAAGATTCTTGTATTTTAATCTGATTTTCATTTTATTTTACGCTGCTTTTCAGAACAAACAGGCAGGTGATATGATAAGATAGCCATGTCGGAAGAAACGACCGGAAAGGAGTTTAACCCATGGAACCCTACACGATCGAAGATATCGAACTGCTCAGGCAAAAGAGCGGGATCAGTTATCAGGAAGCGGTTGCATTGCTGGATTACCATAACGGCAGCCTGGCGCACGCACTGATTGATCTGGAAAAACACAACAGACTGAAAGAAGACAATACAAAGAAAGAAGGAAACAGAACCATGAACGGGGAAAACAAAACGAATGATACCAAAGGAAAGGCCCTGAATATCCTGCAGAAGATCTACCGCAGCCGGGTAAAGATCCGGAAAGGCGATACCAGCATCATCAATGTGTCGGTTCTTTTTGCCGGACTGAGCCTGCTCTTTGCTCCGCATATTACCATTGCCGGCATCATTGCTTCCATGATCCTGGGCTATCAGTTTTCTTTTTCCAGCATGGATCCGGAGTTTTCCTCCGAGAACCTGGAAAAGATGGTAAAGAATGCGGCGCAGAATGCGAAATCATCCGTATCCAGCGTTGTGCATACCATTTCTTCCGAGACACAGGAATGGCAGAAAAAAGCCTCGGCTTCCAAAGCTGCTTCCGCCAGGGTGGAAAAGGAGACAGCGAATAAGCCGGAATACAAGGCTGATGCGGAAGATGCGGCGGAGAGCATCAGAAAGCAGGCAAAGGAAATCGAAGACACCATGGATTCCTTCTTTGAAAGCAATCCGGCTGCGGTAAAGTACAACAGCGCTTACTCAGCCGCTACTTCCGGTGTCCCGACCATTCAGGTTCCGGTGCAGACCGAAACAAGGGACGGCGAAGTGACCAAAGAGGACGACAACGACGGTTATTCTTCGGTAACCATCGGATAAAAGAATGCATAAAACGGTATTTCCGGGAAATACCGTTTTACGCATTTCATTCAGAAGGAAGGAAACTGATCCTATGTCCAAGATCCTGATTGTTGAAGATGAAAAAAAGATTGCGAGATTTCTTGAACTTGAACTCAGGCATGAGGGGTATGAAGTGATCACCGCTTTTGACGGCAGGAGCGGTCTCGAATCAGCGCTGGAGAACGATCCGGACCTTCTGATTCTGGACCTTATGCTGCCGGAACTCAGCGGAATTGAAGTATGCCGGAGGCTGCGACACACGAGCGATATCCCGATCATTATGCTGACAGCAAAGGATGATGTGTCTGATAAAGTGATGGGACTGGATATGGGCGCAGATGACTATATGACCAAGCCTTTCGCGATTGAGGAACTGCTGGCCAGAATACGCGTGGCTCTGAAAAAACACCGTGCGAAGGATTCGGTTCAGCAGGTACAGGATGATCACGTATTGAGTGCGGGATGCGTCAGTATAGATACGGCTTCCTGGCAGGTACATGTGAAAGGCATCCAGGTTTCCCTGACCAGAAAAGAATTTGATACACTCCGATATCTGATGGAACACCGCGGAATCGCTGTGACCAGAGACCAGCTGATGAATGAAGTCTGGGGATATGACTATATCGGTGATTCCAATATTGTCGATGTATATATCCGCTATCTCCGGCATAAGATTGATGACCAGTTTGGAATCAAAACCATCCATACCATAAGATCGGTAGGCTATCTGTTTGAATATGAAGAAGAAGGTTAAGGAAAAAAAGAAGCGCAGCCAGAACGGAGAACATACAAGAGACCTGGTGATTGCGAACAAAATGAGCGGAAGCCTGCACGGCGGGCTAAGCCGGATCCGGCTCTCACTGACGTTCCGGATTGCGCTTCATTACTGCATCCAGCTGCTCAGAAGCTTTATTCCTGTTGCGATCCTTCTGTCCATACTGCTCTGTGCAAGTATCAGCTGGCCGGTTTCACGGAAGCTGAATGCTGTTATTCCCAATGCTGCAGAAGAAGAGCAGAAGACGATCAGAAGTGAATATATCACTGTTCTGAAAGCGGATCAGCAACAGGAAGAAGAATTTTTCCCGGGAATCGGCCAGCAGGTGTCTGTGCTTTTCAGACGGCTGTTCAGCAGCGAAGAGATTCAGTTCTATCATCAGTCCCGTGACGGGCGGTTTTGGCTTGTCAGGCTGAACGTGCATGAGCTTTTTTATTTCTGGAGTGTGCTGATGTGCGGCGTATTCCTGTGTGATTTGTTCCGTATGATCTATTTTTTCCGGCATAACCAGCGGCTGAACAAACGGGTGCTTGCACCAATTCAGGATATAGCATCCATGGCAGAGACGCTTTCAGACAGCAATCTGTCGAACAGGATCAACATTGCCGGAACCAAGAATGAGCTGAAGGATCTTGCTGTGGTCATCAACAAGATGCTTGACCGGATTGAAAAAAGTTACAACAGCCAGAAACAGTTCGTATCTGACGCAAGCCACGAACTGAGGACACCGATTTCTGTCATCCGCGGATACACGGATATGCTGAAAAGATGGGGAAAGGATGATCCGGAAGTCCTGGATGAAGGAATTGCCGCAATTTCGCAGGAGACGGAAGGCATGAAGGAACTTGTTGAAAGCCTGCTCTTCCTTGCGCGGCATGACAAAAAAACACTGATGATGGAAATCTCCTCATTTGATCCGTCAGAACTGATCCGTGAGATACAGAAAGAGGAGATGATGGTTCATACTGATTACCGGTTTGCAGTGCAGCAGCTGGACGATACCCTGATTGAGGCAGACAGGAATATGCTCAAACAGGTGATCCGGATTCTGTGCGACAACGCGGTCAAGTATTCTGAAGCGGGAACAACCATCACCCTGTCCTGCAACAGTAACCAGGACGGTTACTGCAGTATTTCGGTAAAGGATGAAGGACAGGGAATATCAGAGGAGGATCTTCCGAAGATATTTGACAGGTTTTACCGGAGTGACAAAGCGCGAAAAAAAGAGACCGGCGGCCATGGCCTGGGTCTCAGTATAGCAAGGATTATCGTTGTTGCTCACGGCGGAAAAATCAGGGTACGTTCAAAACCGGGCTGCGGGACCACGTTTACCGTTCTGATTCCGAAGGAAAGAACCCGGCAGTGAAAAATTATTTCACATATCTGTTTACAGGCCTGGGGGCGCGCATCTGACGCGCTCCTTTTTTTCTGCGATGATGAACAAGGAAAACAATGAGACTGATAACCAGCAGGGGAGGTCCGAAAAGGATAACCGCCAGATCAAAGCCGAAAGGAGGAAACGGATTGGGATCAGCATATGTTTCACTGATAATCTGCTCAAGTGTTTTGGGTACATCTTCACGCTGTTCAACACTGCGGCCTGCTTTGAGTTCGTAGACGGATTCCTTCCCGCCGGCATGATATTTCAGTGTGCCAAGCACCTCGCCTGCAGTGATCGGTGCCTGAAATTCACGCGTAAAATCGATATCAAAATATTCTTTCAGGTTTGCTGCCATTCGTTCAACTTCTGATTTTGTCGTGATGATTTCAATCTCCTCACTGCCCGCTTTCAGGGAGCAGGTCAGTTCAACCTTGCCGAGCATTGTGTCAGATGTGGAATAATTGCTGGTTTCGATGACAAAAGGGTATTCCTTAATAAAATAATCCGGGGTAACACACATGTACTGGCTGAATCCATAGTTCATGAGTTTGATTGTATCAGCCCAGCGGGCACGCTTTCCGGTAAACATGACAACGGAAACAAGGTCCACGCCGTCTTTGGAAGCTGAACCTGCAAAACAGTATCCGGAATGGGAATGGGAACCGGTTTTGATGCCGGATGCATATTCATAGTAATATTTGTTGGGCTTTTCTTCAGAACCGGTGAGCATATATTCGGATTTTGTGGTGAGATTTCTGGCACGCTGCTTGTTTGTCTTGGGAATTCTGTAGGAAGTGCTTCCGGCAATTGCGCGGAAGGTTTCATCACTCATTGCCTCCCGGGCAATGACAGCCATATCTCTTGCCGTGGAATAATGATAGTCATCATGATATCCATGCGCATTGACAAAATGCGTGTTCGTGCATCCCAGAGCAACGGCGGTCTGGTTCATCAATTCAACAAAAGCGGGGATACTGCCGGAAACCGTTTCTGCAATAACATTGGCGCCGTCATTGGCAGAAAGCAGTATTGTACCGTAGAGAACATCAATAAAACGGATTTCCTCTCCGGCTTTCAGATTCATGGTGGAGGAATCCGCAGGAATATTGAGGGCTGATTCTGATACAACAACTGTCTGCTCAGGATTATCAACCAGCTTAATTCCGAGAAGAACAGTAAGGATTTTTGTCATGGAAGCCGGATATCGCAATGTATCCGGATCTTTTTCAAAAATAACTTCGCCGGTATCCTGGGTCATCAGAATTGCCGACAAGGCATAAAGCTGATCAGGACTGAGATCTTCGGGATGTTCAGGATCATAATCCGGAGCGCTGGGAGAAAGTGTGGGTTCAGGAATCGGTTCGCTGGTCGGGGAGGGATCAGCTTTCTTTTTTGCCGCAGAGGCAGAGGTGAAAAATGTGAACACCAAAAGAAGTGAAAGCAATAAAGCTATGTATTTTTTCAAGCTGTTCACCTCTTATTCTGATAACTCATATGCATTGACATAATACAGTGCTTATATTCACGCAACCGGTACAGCGGCTGGAACGGAAAAAGCGGGGACCAGGGTGTTTCCGGAGAACTGAAGCAACAGGTATGCGATTCCGATGACTGCAAGATACAGCGCAAACCAGGACAGCGGAACCCGGGAGATCATCCTGAGCATAAAACGGATTGCAAAGAAACCGACAACAGCAGCAATCAGTATTCCGACCAGAGCCGGAACAAGCGAAATATCTTTGTAATAGCCAAGCTTAACCGCATCTTTTCCTTCCATCAGCAAAGATCCGAGGATGGCAGGTGCACTCATCATGAATGAGAATCTGGCTGCAGTGGATTTGTTAAGGCCGGTGGTAACGCCGCCGAAGATCGTTGAACCGCTTCTGGAAACGCCGGGAATCATGCCGATTCCCTGAAAAAGGCCCATCACCACAGCCTGCAGAATACCGACACGTCCGCCTGTTTTAGCTGATTTTCCGGCGGAAATCCTGTCACAGAGCAGCAGAAACAGGGCGGTAATCAGGAAAGAGGATCCAAGGAACCAGCCGTTATCAAATACGGAAAACCCGTTAACCTGCGGGAAAAGCTTCTTTGCAGCAAGATAAACAGCCAGCGTGGGAAGGGAAGCAATTACCAGCAGCAGAAGGGTTTTGTTTTTTACAGGGTGGAGGATCATATCAATCCACTCCCTGCGAAATACAAGAACGACCGGAATCAGGGTTCCTACATGAAGCAGGATATCGAGCATTTTCATTGCCGGTGTATCAGTCTGGATTCCGAGAAAAATCCGTGCGAGCAGAAGATGTCCGCTGGATGAGATGGGAAGGAATTCGCCAAGGCCCTGCAGAAGGCCGAGAAAAGCACTTTGGATGATTGACATACTTCACCCTCCATAATCAGATGAAGATATTTTAACATATCGCTTCCTGTTTGGAAAGCTTGACTGATAAAGCCCCTGCGGATATAATTTTCTGCTGGAATATATTGTAGCGGAACATTTGTCAGGAGGATATTTTCAGATGAAGCTCGGGGTTGTCGGACTTCCCAATGTGGGGAAAAGTACATTATTCAACGCGATAACAAATGCAGGCGCGCAGGCGGAAAATTATCCGTTCTGTACGATTGAACCGAACACGGGTGTTGTACTTGTTCCGGATCACCGGCTGGATGTGCTCGCTGAGATGTATCATCCTAAAAAGGTTACACCTACAACGATTGAATTTGTTGATATCGCAGGGCTTGTAAAAGGTGCAAGCCGCGGTGAAGGCCTTGGGAACAAATTCCTTTCGCACATCCGGGAAGTTGATGCAATTGTTCATGTGGTGCGCTGCTTTGAGGATGAAAACATTATCCATGTGGAAGGCTCCGTAGATCCGGTAAGGGATATTGAAACCATCAACCTGGAACTGATCTTTGCGGACATGGATACTGTACAGAAACGCAAAGACAAGGCTGAAAAAAGTTTCCGGGGCGGTGATAAAAAAGCCGGCGCTGAGGCAGAGCTTGCCGACAGGCTGTACAGCCATCTGGAAAGCGGAAAACCGGCGCGTACACTTGAATGCGACGAAGAAGAAAAGCATATCATGAACGGGTGGTTCCTGCTGACATCAAAACCGGTGATTTATGCTGCCAACATCGCTGAAGACGATCTCGGAAAAAACGAAGATGATATTGAATACGTCAGGCGGGTGCGTGAGGTTGCGTCTGCTGAAAATGCCGGCGTGATTGTTATTTCGGCTGCAATTGAACAGGATATCGCTTCCATGGGACCGGAAGAAAAAAAAGAATTCCTGGAAGAGCTCGGTATCGGACAAAGCGGCCTGGACAGGCTGATTACTGCAAGCTACAGGCTGCTGGGGCTGATTTCTTTCCTGACTGCGGGCGAAGATGAATGCCGTGCGTGGACGATTGTTCAGGGCACAAAAGCACCGCAGGCTGCCGGTAAAATCCATACCGATTTTGAAAAGGGTTTTATCCGTGCGGAGATTGTTCCGTTTGATACACTGGCAGAACTCGGCAGCATGGCTGCATGCAAGGAAAAGGGACTTGTCAGGAGCGAAGGAAAGGACTACGTTATGAAGGACGGGGACATCACTCTGTTCCGCTTTAACGTTTAATGAAAGGAAAGGGAAAAGATGTCACGTTTTGAATATTTCCGGAAGCGCCTGATGAAGATGGACTGGAAAGCCATGTGGAAAACGACCGGCCTTCTCAAAAAACGGAGCGGGAAGGGCAGACTGTGGCTGATGGCCGATATGCTCAAATGCGGCATCAGGTACAATGCCGGTTATATCGATTATAAAATTGCCCAGATGTACAAGCTCAATGACGAGCAGCGAAAAACAGTTATTACACGGGGGATTTCCAATGAAATCGTCCGGCGGATGAATCCGAAAGAATACTGGCATACGTTTGATGACAAGGCTGAATTCAATGCGTTTTTCAGCGAATGGATTCCGCGCAAATGGCTGAAAATCAGCGATGATACAACACCGGAAGAGCTTTACAGCCTTTACCGCGGTTTTCAGCAGCTGATCGGAAAGCCGCTTGAAGGATCCAGCGGCGCCGGCATACAGAAATATACGGAAGCTGACTGGAAAGATGGTCCGGAAGCATTTCTGAAAAAGCTTCGGGAAGACGGAATCGGCATTCTGGAAGAGATTGTTGTCCAGCATCCGAAAATGGCTTCCCTATGTCCGACTTCCGTCAATACATGCCGGATTGCCACACTGCTCGGAGACAAGAAACAGGGCATCGTATATGCATTTCTGCGGATCGGAAACGGCAGGGTGATGGACAATGTGGATTGCGGCGGCATGGCATCCCGCATCAGCCTTGATACAGGGAAACTGCTGACCGTTGCGGCAGATAAACAGGGAAATACATTTATCAAGCATCCGATGACAGATACAAGCATCATCGGCTTCCAGATTCCGTACTGGGAGGAAGCGAAAAAAATGTGCCTGGAAGCTGCCCGGAAAATCCCCCAGATGCGTTTTATCGCCTGGGATGTAGCCATCACGGAAAAAGGGCCTACATTCATTGAAGGAAACAGCTTCCCGTCACATGCCATACCGCAGTTTGCAGCACATTATCCGGACGGTATCGGCATTCTTCCTGAATTTGCAAAATTCATTGACCTGTAAGAAAAAGAAACACTTGAATTCGGTTTTTATATGTGCTATTATATTTGTCGTTATGCGGACGGTCCTCTGTTCAGGAAATTGGGTTTATCCGTTCGGATAGGCTGGACTGGGCACGAACGTCTATGAGGGAAGGAGGCATATTAACATGAATGAAATTATCCGTTCCATCGAAGCAAAACAGATTCGCAGCGATCTGCCGCAGTTCAATGTCGGTGATACCGTACGCGTATGGGTCAAGGTTGTTGAAGGCAACCGTGAACGTCTGCAGGCTTTCGAAGGCACTGTTATCGCGAAACGCAACGGCGGTATCCGTGAGACATTTACGGTTCGCCGGGTGTCCTACGGCATTGGCGTTGAACGTACTTTCCCGATCAATTCTCCCCGTGTGGACCATATCGAAATGATCCGCCGCGGTAAGGTTCGCCGTGCCAAGCTGTACTATCTGCGTGATCGTCAGGGCAAGGCTGCCAAGATCAAGGAAGTTAAGCGCGTCTGATTCGCAAAAAAGACTGCTGCGTATGCAGCGGTCTTTTTTTTTGCTTCGCAGAAAAGCGGAAGCAGGAAACAAAAGATGAATTATTGAAGAATTTATGATAAAATAAATTTTGATAAGTTACTGTCAAAAGGAGAAGAAAAGCATGAGAAACAGGACCGAAGCGGCAGCTAAGGCAAAAGAACTGGTAAGCCGCATGACACTGGAGGAGAAAGCTTCACAGCTCCGCTATGACGCTCCGGCCATTGAACGTCTGGGCATTCCTGCATATAACTGGTGGAATGAAGTACTGCACGGTGTTGCACGTGCCGGAACAGCCACTGTTTTTCCTCAGGCAATCGGGCTGGCGGCTATGTTTGATGAAGAGATGCAGGAAAAGATAGCCGATGTGATATCTGACGAAGCCAGGGCAAAGTACAACGGCCAGAGCCGGCACGGAGACAGGGATATCTATAAGGGGCTTACAGTTTGGAGCCCGAATATCAACATATTCAGGGATCCGCGCTGGGGCAGAGGCCATGAAACTTACGGAGAAGATCCTTACCTGACCAGCCGGCTTGGCATCCGGTTTATCCAGGGCCTTCAGGGGAAAGGCAAGTATCTGAAAGTCGCGGCTTGCAGCAAGCATTTTGCCGTACATTCCGGACCGGAAGCCCTGCGCCATGAATTCAATGCTGTTGCAACGCCAAAGGACATGAGTGAAACATATCTTACGGCATTCGAAGCGACTGTTAGGGAAGCAGAAGTTGAATCCGTGATGGGTGCATACAACCGTGTGAACGGAGAACCTGCATGCGGCAGTGAAACACTCCTGAAAAAAACACTCAGGGAAAAATGGGGATTCCAGGGCCATGTGGTCAGTGACTGCTGGGCCATCCGGGACTTTCACGTAAACCATAAGGTTACAGCCACAGCGCCGGAAAGTGCGGCGCTGGCTCTGAAAAACGGATGTGACCTGAACTGCGGCAATACCTATCTGCATATTATGGAAGCACTGCAGGAGGAACTGATTACTGAAGAAGAAATCACAACCGCATGTGAAAGACTGTTTACCACACGCTGCCTGCTTGGCCTGTTTTCGGATGACTGTGAATATGACAGTATCCCTGTTACCGATACCGACACGGATGAACATGCAGCGATTGCGCTCGAAGCAGCCGAAAAGAGCATGGTTCTTCTTGAAAACGACGGGGTACTGCCGCTTGATCCGGAACAGGTCCGCACAATTGCCGTAATCGGCCCCAACGCGGACAGCATACCTGCGCTGGAAGGAAACTATAACGGGACCAGCAGCAGATATGTGACATTTCTTGAAGGCCTTCGAAGATATGCCGAAAAGAAAGGGATCCGTGTCCTTTACAGCCTGGGCTGCCATCTGTTCAAGGACAGAACGTCAAACCTTGCACAGGCGGATGACCGTCTTGCAGAAGCAGCCATGTATGCTGAGGCAGCTGATGTTACCATTGCCTGTGTAGGCCTTGATGCAGGCCTTGAAGGAGAAGAAGGCGACACAGGAAATGAATATTTCAGCGGAGATAAAAAAGACCTGCTGATTCCGGAATCACAGCGAAAACTGCTGGATGCTCTTGCAAAGAGCGCCAAAAAACTCATCACAGTTATTTCTGCAGGATCGAGCCTGAACGTGTCAGGAGGAAATGCCAAGGTGTTTACCTGGTATCCGGGCCAGGCAGGCGGAACTGCGCTGGCTGAACTGCTGTTCGGTGAAAAGAATTTCTCCGGACACCTGCCGCTGACGTTCTACAATGATATCAGCGACCTGCCGGATTTTGAAGATTACAGCATGAAGAACCGTACATACCGCTATTTTACCGGGAAACCCCTGTATCCGTTCGGCTATGGACTGAGCTATACAAAATTCAGTATCACCGAAGCGGCTGATGACGGAAGCGGTACGGGCATAATTGCTTTTATAAGAAACGACGGAAGTTGCCCGGGCGATGCGCTGATACAGATTTATGTATCCTGCGACAGCCCGTTTGCCCCTGTCCGTCCGAGGCTGTGCGGATTCCGCCGGATTTCAGTTCAGCCCGGGGCAACGGAACAGGTCAATATAACACTTGATCCGCTCACAGCTACTGTTTACAACGATGAAGGTGAGCCGGTAACCGTACAGCACTATACACTGTACGTCGGATTAAGCCAGCCGGACAGTGAAAGCGTCAGGATGAGCGGAACCACACCGGTAGCAATCAAAAAATAAACCAAAGTCGGTTTTGAGAACAACAGAAAACGGTCTGTTTTCAGACTGCAGGAGCAATATGTTTAACGGATTTACAGACGATACTGTACAGTTCCTGATGGACCTGAAATTTCACAATAACACTGAATTTTTTCATGCGAACCATGACAGGTATGTGGAAACAGTGCAGACGCCATTCTATGAGATGATCGAAGAGCTTGCGCCTGAAATGAGGAAAATCGATCCGCTGATGGAAATCCGGCCGTATAAATGCCTGTCCAGGATTCACAGGGATACACGGTTTTCAAAGGATAAAAGCCCTTACAGGGACCATCACTGGTTCCTTTTCAGAAGAGCTGCTGAACCAAGGGAAAAATGCCTGTTTTATTATTTTGAATTCGGGCCTGACAGACTGAGCTGGGGACTGGGCATCTGGGGAGAAAACCGGGAGCTGATGGATCTGTTCAGGAAGCGGATGAGAGCGAATCCTGACGGAATCATGGCGCTGATTGATGACATGGACCTGCCGAAACGGAAACTGTTTCTTGGCGGTACATCGTTTAAAAGAATGGAGGTTCCTGCGGAAATTCCTGTCCGGCTGAAGCCGTGGTATACCAGCAGGGAAATGTATGTCGGAAAATACGAACCATCCATGAACTGGGCTTATTCAGAACGGATCCTTCAGGAAGTAAAACGTGATTTTATTGCACTTGCGCCGTTATATCAGCTCCTGAGGGGATATATTGACGAAACGGAACAGAATGATAATCCATGACAGAAAAGAGTGGAAGAAAATGAGGTTTCGGAGAGCGAGGGAACACGAACACGGCTTCAGAAAAGAAAGGCCGCGTATGCCGCTTGGTGCAGTTATTCTGATGATTATCGGACTGATGACTGTGCTGTATTTCGCGGTTGTATACGGACTGATGCCTGTCCTGGCCATGCTTACACCGGCCTGAAGGAGATATGATGAAAAGAGCGGGAAAATGGTTTTTATCTGTGGTTACCAAGGCGGCTGTGATTGCGCTTGTAATCATGATTGTCCTGTTTGCTGCTGATCCGCTGCGGGACCTGATCCGGAATGTCAGAGGCGAGATAGAAATCCAAAGCTCTGTACTGAAGCAGAAAATGGAATCCAGCAAACGGCTGGAAGTGACAACCATAGACGAAGAAGGAACGCTTGAAGCAACCACTTCGGTAATCATATTCGGAACAGTCGGCTCCACTGTAATCCGGTACAGATATACGGCAAGCATGGGGATTGACCTCAGTAAAGTAATCATGGATACAGAAAATGACCGGATTGTGTTTATGATGCCGGAACCGGAAATCCTGAATGACGGTATTGAGGCGCTTGAAATCAACAAGAACAATTTCTTCTCCCGGGCTATTGAAAAAAGTGTTGAAGAAATCCTGAATGAACAGCGGATCAAATGCAGGGAGCAGTATCTGAAAGAAAACGAATATACTGAAAGAAACTGGGAGGACACGGTCAGGGCATTCAGGGATACGATCTGCAGCTGGCTTGATCAGTACGGTGAACGCCATTACGAGTTTGAATTTGTCAGAGGAAGCATTCCGGCTGCCGAATAAACGGCAGCCGGTTTCATATTGATGAGATGTACAGGCCGGCTGAAAAGCCGGTTTTGTTCGCCTTGACTGATTTGCTTTTTTTTCATAATATAATGAAGAAATTTTTTTGCATGAAGGAAGAAATATGAACGATTATCAGTCATTGATCAACTGGTATCCGGGCCATATGGCAAAAACCAGACGCCTGCTGCAGGATCAGATCAAACGGATTGACCTGATCATCGAGATCTGTGACGCCAGGCTTCCGCTGTCCAGCAGGAATCCCGAACTTAAAGAGATGATCGCCAGGAAACGGCATCTTCTGTTCATGAACAAGTCTGACCTGGCTGATCCGAATCTGAACAAGGCCTGGATTCGATATTTCCAGGATCAGGGAATTGAAGCCTACCTGACTGACGCGAACAGAATGCGCGGGAAAGAGACCATCGGGCTGATTGAGCGTGCGACAAAGGAAATGGTCGATAAAGCACTGGAGAAGGGAATACGGAAGACGGTCAGGGCAATGATTGTCGGTATTCCCAACGTGGGGAAAAGTACGCTGATCAACCGGCTGTACGGCCGGTCTGTTGCGCAGATCGGTGACCGGCCGGGAGTAACAAAAAGCAATCAGTGGGTTAAAGTTTCCCCTTATCTGGAATTGCTTGACACACCCGGGCTTCTGTGGCCGAAGCTGGATAATCAGCTTTCTGCACGCAGGCTGTGCTATATCGGTTCTGTAAAGGATGACGTTGTTGATCTGGGGGATCTGACGGTTCACCTGCTTGAGGACCTGTGTGAAATTGTACCCCGGAATGTGTCTGAAAGGTTCCATATAAACGATACTTCTCTGAAGGGAGCCGAGCTGATAGAAGCAGTATGTGCCGGAAGAGGATGGCTTCTGAAAGGCGCGCAGTATGATTATGACAGATGCTGCAGCGTGGTACTTGATGAATTCCGTGCGGGAAAACTCGGAAGAATTACTTTTGAGCAGCCTGAAAAACAAACTGTGCGGGAGAACGAAAAAGATGATTGACAGAGAAAAAAGGGCAGCGGAGCTGATGGCTTTTGATTATCCCTATAAAGCCAACGGTTCTGTTGTGGCAGGTATGGATGAAGTCGGCAGAGGACCTCTTGCAGGGAATGTGGTTACAGCCTGCGTGGTTATGCCTGACGAACCGGTTATTCCATGGATTGATGACAGTAAAAAACTCAGTGAAAGCCGGCGTGAAAAACTATACGATGAGATCATGGAGCATGCACTTTATGTGGGTATCGGAGAAGTAAGCCCGGAGGAAATTGACCGGATCAACATCCTGCAGGCAACCCGCAAAGCCATGAAAATTGCCGCGGCATCGGTCCCGGCAGATGTATTCCTGATTGATGCCGTGAAGGAACTCGGTCTGAACGGACGTGAAGTTTCCGTAATCAAGGGAGATGCTTCCTCCTATTCTATTGCCGCGGCGAGTATTGTTGCCAAAGTTGTCAGGGACCGGCAGATGGCGGAAATGGACAGGCTGTATCCGGAATACGGATTTGCAAGAAACAAGGGATACGGGACGAAAGAACATATAGAAGCGCTGAAGAAGTACGGACCGTGTCCGATTCACAGAAAAAGCTTTATAGGGCATTTCGTATGAAAACAACCTACCAGACCGGGCTGGACGGTGAAAAGCAGGCAGCGGAATGGCTGAAAAAGAACTGCGCCATGAAAATGCTTGAATCACGTTACAGGAATAAAGCAGGAGAGATCGATCTGATCATGCTTGACCGGCAGACTGTTGTCTTTGTTGAGGTTAAAACACGATTATCCGGAACGCCGGGCGTCGGACTGCAGGCAGTAGACCGAAGGAAGCAGCAGCGGATCGCCCGGGCGGCTGTTTTATACCTCATGAAACAGGAATGGCTGAACCGGCAGGTTCGTTTTGATGTTGTGGAGGTATCCCTGGATAACATACTCCATATACCGAATGCCTTCCAGCCCGGCGGAATGTTTTACCGATAGAGAAAGGACGTCCATTTTCACATGAAGTTGAAACGATTTTTACCCTTACTGATTATCGCACTTGTTTTGCTGATTGTTCAGGCCTGCCATGCTGATTCCGGTAAAAACCTGCTTATGAATGCGGATTTCAGCAAAACGGGAAATGACGGCCTTCCGGAATACTGGTATACGGAAGCATATGAGCAGGAAGAAGGGTTTACCGGATATCTGCTTGTCAGCGATGCTGAAGGCTTTGCGCATGCTGTCATGATCCAGAATATCAGCGCAAACGATGCCCGTTTCGGTCAGACAGTGGTGGTTGAACCGGATTCATATTATGTACTCAGCGGATATATCAGGACGGAAAACGTGGCGGGCGGACACGGAGCAAATCTCAGCTTCGGTGACGTATATGTATTTGACAATCCGCAGTATAAACCGCTGTACGATACTGACGGAGAATGGAAATATACTGAGATATACGGAAGCACTGGCCCGGACCAGAATGTTGCTGACGTTTTTGTCAGGCTGGGCGGATACGGCGGTGAAAGCACAGGAAAAGCATGGTTTGCTGAAATATCACTGAAGAAAACAGACAATATTCCCGCCGGTATCACGCCTGTGCAGATGTACAGGAAAGCAGACACCTATGATGAATACGATGGTGAATCGTATGATGAAGATGAGGATGAGGATGAAACCGGAGCCGGAACGTTCCGTCTGCCGCTCTTTCTGATTGTGCTGCTGTATACAGCCGCAGCGTGTATTGTACTGAAATTCGAAAGGAATCATAACAGCAGGGAATTGACTGAAAAAGGCATTCATCATGCAGCCGCTGTGCTGATTCTTCTGCTGGCTTTGCTGGTCAGGATATTCATCAGCCAGAGTGTTGAAGGGTATATGGTTGATGTGAACTGTTTCCTCAGCTGGGGACAGACCATGGCTGAAACAGGCCCTGCAGGGTTTTATCAGGCGACCAATTTCTGTGATTATCCGCCCCTGTATACCTATGTGCTTGCTTTGAATTCAAAACTGACACACGCATTGGGAGGCAGTGAGGAAACAGCGCGGATTGTTTTCCGGTTTATTCCGTCCCTGTGTGATGTGGCAGCAGCCTGGCTGCTGTACCGGCTGCTGATCCGGCAGAAAAACACGGACAGATGGGCGAGCCTGTTTTTCCTTGCATTTGCCGCTTTTAATCCCGCAACGGTACTGAACAGTGCAGCGTGGGGACAGATGGACAGCGTGCTTTGCCTGCTTCTGCTTGCAGTATCGCTCTGTGCTGTAAAAAACAATTGGAAGGCTGCACTGCCGCTCTATGTTACAGCTGTGCTTGTGAAACCGCAGGCATTGATGCTCGGACCGCTTGGCCTGACATATATCATCATTACGTATATCAGGAACCGTGATACAAGAAAAAACATCATTGCCGGAGCGGGAATCAGTATCCTTGTGCTTATGGCAGGTGTAATTTCGTTCAGTATAAAGCAGAACTGGGACTGGCTCATTCAGCTTTATATGCGTACGCTTGCGTCTTATCCGCACGCAACAGTCAATACTGCCAATTATTACTATCTGCTTGGCGGAAACTGGTCAGCAGTCGGGGACCAGGCCCATATGATGGCTCCTGTTCTTCTGAGCTTCCTGAGTGCAGCCTATGGAATATGGTGGAATAAGCGTACAAAACAACTGGCTCATCATACAATCGAAACAGCTGTCAGCATTGCATTTGCGTTTGCTTTTGCTGCAGCCGCACTGGCGGGGGCATCCTGGGCATGGACCGGTGCACTGGCAATGGGATATGTTTTCGTGATTGTAATCAGCCATGCAGTCAGAAGCGGCAGCATCCGTTTCCTTCCGTGGCTGGGCGGGCTGCTGTTCATTCTGCTTTATGTATTCGGGATAAAAATGCATGAGCGTTATGTATTTCCCGCATTCCTGCTGCTGGCCACATCATGGGTCATCCTGAAAGACAGAAGAATTCTGTATATTCTGATTCTGATGACAGCGACAGTGTTCCTGAATGAAGGAATTATTCTTGACAACAGCATCCGTCTGGGATCAAGAATGGGTCATCTGAATTCTGATACAGTCATCATTGCAGACCTGATCAGCCTGTTCAACATCGCTGTCTCCCTGTATGCTGTGTGGTTCAGTACAGAAATGCTGCTGCCAGGACAGGACAGAACCGGTACTGTCATACCTACGCGGAATCCGATGGAGTGGAAATGTGACAGAAAACTTCACTGGAAGCGGAAGGATACCATTCTGCTGACAACAATAACAGTCCTTTATACTGTGATCAGCCTGCTTACACTGGGAAGCACAAAAGCACCGCAGACATGCTGGACAGCAAGTTCTGACGACGAACAGATTGTATTTGACCTTGGAAAGCAGTATGAAGATTTTGAAATACTGTATTTCGCCCGGGTAAGCAAACATGATTTTACTTTCTCTGCCAGTACGGACGGCAAAAACTGGGAAGCGGAAGTATGGGCCGAAATGGATGAAAGCCAGTGCTGGAAATGGAAGTATGTGACGGATTCATATATCAGCGAAAAAAGCAAAAGGGAATACCAGCGTGAATTCCGCAGTTCTGCAGAATATTGTATCGTCCGTTTCAGCGGCAGATATATCCGGCTTTCAGCCCAGCGTCTCGGCCTGAAACTGAATGAAGTGATATTCAGGGAGTATGACGGCACAGTGATTCCAGCGACAGTGCTGAGCAGCACCGGCAGTGAACCGGATTCAGTTCTGTATTCCGATCCTTCCGCCCTTCTGGACGAACAGGACACCATGGAAGCGCTTCCGTCTGTCTTTGTGGCGGATGATACGGAGAACACTAAAATTCAGCCCAGCTGGTGGAACAGCACCTACTTTGATGAGATCTACCATGCAAGAACGGCTCATGAATTCCTGGAAAGCGCTGTACCTTATGAGACAAGCCATCCGCCGCTCGGGAAAGTGATTATGAGCCTGTTTGTCGCGCTTCTCGGCATGACGCCTTTCGGATGGCGCTTTGCCGGTGCGCTGGCCGGAATTGCCATGCTTCCGGGAATGTATCTGCTGGGGAAGCAAATCACAAAGAAAACCGGAATTGCCGTGATTGTCTGTCTGACCATGGCGCTGGACTGCATGCATCTGACTCAGACACAGATTGCGACAATAGACAGCTTCCCGGTCCTGTTTATCATTTTCGCTTATTTCTTCATGCTCAGGTTTATCCAGACTGATTTTATGAAGGAAAACCTGAATAAAGCATTGATCAGCCTGGGACTGAGCGGCCTGTTTATGGGCCTTTCCATAGCAAGCAAATGGATTGGAATATATGCGGGAGCCGGTCTGGCGATACTGTTCTTCTGGCATTGTGCACGCATATTGCTGCTGGGGAAAGAAGCAAAGAAACTGGCAGACAGGAATGAAGCTCAGGAGGAATCCGGACTGCAGCCGGAAAAAGGAGAACAGGAAATCGGTCAGGACAGAATGAAAGAAATCGCTGAGGAATACGATACGCATTCAGTCATGAACAGGGTGATTGTCCTGTGTGCATGGTGTGTGATGTTCTTCATTGCTGTTCCGATCGTTATTTACCTGCTGAGCTATATTCCGTATATGGCATACAACACAAAACGGATCCATTCGCTGTGGGACTATATTGCGGAAGTATGGCGTACACAGATTCACATGTTCAATTACCACAGCAAACCGGGACTGGGAATGGATCATCCGTTCTATTCCCCCTGGTGGCAGTGGCCGATTATCGGAAAACCAATGTATTACGCAGCCTATCAGTATCTTCCGGCGGACAGTCCTGTTTACCACAGTATTTTTGCCTTTGGCAACCCGGTAATCTGGTACGGTGCACTGGCTGCCTGTGTGCTTTGCCTGATCCGTGCATTTTCGGGAAGAAGGGTTTCCCTCAGGACAAACGAAAAAGCAGCACTGAGTTCCGCAGGCTATGATTCCCGTTACATCTTTGTCTTCATTGCCCTGCTTGCGCAGTATCTGCCTTGGGTTCTGGTTCCCAGAGGTACATATATCTATCATTATTTCGCAAGCCTGCCGTTCCTGATGACAGCGATCGGTCTTTGCTTTGACAGTGAAAACCCGAAGCATAAAACCGTACTGAAAGCAGCTGCAGTTCTCTACATTATCGTTGCTGCCGTATTCTTCGTAATACTGTTTCCGTATGCAAGCGGAATGAATACTGCGCCGGTGTGGCTCAATATCGGGAGACGGATTCTCCATATCTGGTATTGAGGAGGAACGGACAGTGAACGAGATCATGTCAAGAACGCTGAGTTTCGGGGTCAGCGGCGTAAACGGATTTCCGGTATATATAGAAGCATTCGGAATTAACGGGATACCGGGCATGGAAATTATCGGCCTGCCTGACGCCTCCGTACGGGAAAGCAAGGACCGCGTCAACGCTGCGATTATCAACAGCGGAAAAGAAATCCAGCCCCGCCGGATCACGATTAATCTTGCACCGGCTGATATGAAAAAGGAAGGGCCTTCCTTTGATCTCCCGATTGCAATCGGTGTGATGATTGCCATGGGAGAAATCGCACCGGTTCCGCGGATTGACATGAACGCCGTTGCATTTTTCGGTGAATTAAGCCTGGATGGAAGTGTACAGCCAATCAACGGGGCTTTGCCAATGGTAATCAGCGCCAAGGAAAACGGAATCAGGAGGGTTGTTCTTCCTGAAAAAAACGCCAGGGAGGTTTCCTGCATTCAGGATATGGACATTCTGCCGGTTTCACATCTGCGGCAGGTTATTGAGTGGCTGAGCGGGAACGCAGACATACCGGCGCAGAAACAGATGACATTTGAAGACCTGAAAAACGAAGCCGTTATCACCACAGACATGGCCCAGATTAAGGGACAGAGAGGCGCACGGCGCGGAATTGAAGTGGCAGCCGCGGGCGGCCACAATATGCTCATGATCGGTGTTCCGGGAAGCGGAAAAACCATGCTGGCGAGATGCATTCCGGGTATTCTTCCGCCAATGAGTTTTGAAGAATCGCTGGAAACGACCAGAATTCATTCAATATGCGGAAAGCTCCCTGCCGGAAGCGGCCTGATGGTGACAAGACCGTTCAGTGCACCGCATCATAACGCTTCAGTCGCTTCACTGATCGGTGGCGGGCAGGATGCCAGACCAGGAGAGGTTTCACTGGCGCATAACGGTGTCCTGTTTCTGGACGAACTGCCAGAGTTCAGCCGCAGTGCGCTGGAAGCGCTCAGACAGCCGCTGGAGGACGGAATTGTTTCTGTGGCAAGGGTGAAAAGGCAGGCACAGTATCAATCATCCTTTATGCTCGTTGCCGCAATGAATCCGTGTCCGTGCGGATATTACGGAAGCACACGCAGAACCTGCCGCTGTACGCCGCCTGAAATCAGAAAATATCTGGACAGGGTTTCCGGACCGCTGCTGGACCGGATTGACCTGCAGATTGAAGTCGATTCAGTCCCCGTCAGTGAGATCAACAGCGATGAACCTTCCGAATCATCCGCAACTGTAGCCGAACGGGTCAGGAAAGCGCGTATGATCCAGCTGGAACGGTATAAAGGGACCGGAAAGCACTGCAACGCCCAGCTCAGCAATACGGAAGTAAAACATTTCTGCACGCCTGATTCCGATGCAATCCGGCTGCTGAATGCTGCTGTGGATACACTTCACCTGAGCATGCGCGCATATCATCGTATTCTGAAAGTATCCCGTACAATTGCTGATCTGGACGGGGCGTCAACCATTTCTTCGGTGCATGTTGCGGAAGCGGTCCAGTACCGTGAACTGGATCAGAAATACTGGAGGTGAATGCCGTGCAGCAGGAAACTGACAGACCCGAATATGATGCATGGCTTGCCTCCGCGTGCATACCTTCCGGCCTGGTAAGGCAGCTGTACAGCAGATTTGGAAACGCATACGGATGCTTTCAGGCTTTCCGGGAAAAAGACGCCTGTTTTTCCGGATTGGTTACTGCCCGGTTATGCAGTATACTTGAAAAGAACAGTTCCGAAGAAAAACTGCAGGATTACAGATCAAAACTTGACAGATATAAAATACATGTTTTACGAATCGATGAACCGGAATATCCGCAGTCGCTGAAAGATCTGGATGATCCGCCTGTTATCCTTTTTTACCGGGGAGATCCGGGCTGTACGAACCGGAAAACGCTGGCAGTTATCGGCAGCAGAGCTGCTTCCTACGCCGGACAAAAAGCAACGAAAAAACTGGCACAGGACCTGAGCCGACTCGGTATTACGATTGTCAGCGGCCTTGCATGCGGAATTGACGCTTCAGCCCATGAAGGCTGTATTGACGGCGGAAGTCCTACCATTGCGGTGACCGGCTGCGGACTGGACCGGGTCTACCCGCCGGACAATCATAAACTGCACGACCGGATTCTGGCGGAAGGCGGCCTGATCCTCAGCGAATACGCTCCCGGTGAACAGCCGTCAGGATGGCATTTCCCTGTAAGGAACAGGATTATTGCCGGACTATCCCGTGCAATGGTGCTGATGGAAGCAAAAATCAAAAGCGGAAGCATGACCTCTGTACAGCATGCGCTGAATCAGGGGAAGGATGTTTTTGTTTATCCCGGCGATCCCGAATCAGAACTGTACAGCGGGAATCACCAGCTTCTGCGGGAAGGCGGGATATACTTTACATGCGCGGAAGATATCGCAGAAGATATGCACTGGCTTGACAATCCACTTTCTGTAAGGCAAAATAGCGATTGTTCCGCTGAAGATACGGCATCCACCCCGGAAGAACTGGCCGTTATTCAGGCGCTGAAACCCGGGTCGCTCAGTTTTGAACAGCTTTCCGAAAAGACTGGACTTGATCCGTCCGGACTGATGAGCACACTGACTATCCTGCAGATTAAAGGCGCAGTTGAGTCCATGCCGGGAAAAACATACAGAATCAAGCATTAATCCAAATCCGGAGGAATTGTAATATGGCAACCGCGAAACAGAAACTGATCATTGTTGAGTCTCCTGCAAAGGCTAAGACCATCGGAAAGTATCTTGGAAAAGGATACAAGGTCGAAGCATCGCAGGGACACATATGTGATCTGCCGAAGAGCCAGCTGGGAATTGACGTGGATCATGATTTTGATCTGAAATATATCACGATCCGCGGCAGGGGAGACATTCTCAGCAGGATCCGCAAGGAAGCAAAAAACGCTTCCCAGATATATTTCGCGACAGACCCTGACCGTGAAGGGGAAGCGATCAGCTGGCATTTGTTCCATGTGCTGGGTGTTGATGAAAAATCGCCCTGCAGGATTGAGTTCAATGAAGTGACCAAGAAGGCCGTGCAGGCCGCGATCAAAAACCCCAGGCAGCTCGATATGGGCCGGATTGATGCCCAGCAGGCCCGCAGGGCGCTGGACCGGCTGGTTGGATATAAGATCAGCCCGCTGCTGTGGGTAAAGGTCAAGAAGGGACTTTCCGCCGGACGCGTACAGAGCGTTGCGACAAGAATGGTGGTTGACAGGGAACGTGAAATTGATAATTTTATCCCTGAAGAATACTGGAATATCAGTGCGGAATGCAGTGTAAACAGCGGAAAACGGTCCGCTTCCTTTGATGCACGTTTTGTTTCACTGGACGGAAAAAAAGCTGCAGTCCGGAACAATGATGAAGCGGAAATAATCAAAAAACTGATTGAAAAAGGATCATTCTCTGTTTCTGAGGTCAAGAAAAACGAAAAGAAGCGCCAGCCTGCTCCTCCGTTTACCACATCCAGCCTGCAGCAGGAAGCAGGAAGGAAACTGAGCTTTACAACGGCAAAAACAATGCAGGTTGTACAGCAGCTTTATGAAGGCGTAGACCTCGAAGGAGAAGGAGCCCAGGGCCTTGTGACCTATATCCGTACAGACAGTGTCCGGATCAGTGACGATGCCATGAGTGCGCTGCGAGCGTTTATTCCGGAAAAATACGGAAAAGAGTACCTGCCTGCGGAAAAGAATGAATTCAAGGGAAGAAAGAACGCACAGGACGCACATGAAGCCATCCGGCCGACGGACGTGACGCGCACACCGGATTCCATCAGGAATTCCCTGAGCAGGGAACAGTTTATGCTGTACCGGCTGATCTATAACAGATATGTTGCCAGCCAGATGTGCCCGGCAGTTTATGAAACCATGTCCGCAGACATTACGGATGGCCGGGTCGGACTGCGTTTCTACGGAGAACATAAGGTTTTCGCCGGGTTTACGACCCTCTATGAAGAAGGAACGGATGAAGCGTCTGACAACGTGGAAGTCACCCTGCCCGCACTGACAGAAGGGCAGAAGATCAGTATCAAGCAGGTCAATACAGAACAGCATTTCACCCAGCCGCCGAGCCGTTATACTGAAGCCAGTCTGGTACGTACGCTGGAAGAAAACGGTATCGGCAGGCCGTCCACCTATGCGCCGACGATTACAACCATTATTGCCCGCGGATACGTATCGCGTGAAAAGAAAAGACTGTTTCCCACGCAGCTCGGCATTATGGTAACCGAGATGATGGAAAAGTATTTCACCAGAATTGTTGACACCGAGTTTACGGCAATCATGGAAGAAAAGCTTGACGCGGTGGAAGAAGGAAAACAGGACTGGAAGCAGATCCTGCGTGATTTCTATCCTGATTTTGAGGATACACTGTCTGTGGCTGAAAAGGAAATAGAAAAAGTTGAAGTAAAGGATGATGTCAGTGATGTGCGCTGTGACAAATGCGGCACACTGATGGTCTACAAGATGGGAAAATTCGGACGGTTCCTCGCATGTCCCAATTTCCCGGAATGCCGGAATACCATGCCGATTCTGAAATACATCGATGCATCCTGCCCACAGTGCGGAAGCCGGCTTCTTGAAAAGACAAGCCGGAAGAACCGGCGCTTCTACGGATGCGAAAAGTATCCGGAATGTGATTTTATCAGCTGGGATAAACCGGCTGATGAAAAATGCCCGAAGTGCGGACATTACATGATTGAGAAAAAGAACAACAAAGGTGAAACCATCCACCTGTGCACCAATGAAAGCTGCAGATATAAAACCACGGTCGTTAAAGACGGGGATGACAGCAATGAGTAATCCTTCCGCAACAGTGATCGGTGCCGGGCTGGCGGGCTGCGAGGCAGCGTGGCAGCTTGCTGAGAGAGGGATTGATGTACGGCTTGTTGAAATGAAGCCCGTCAGGATGTCTCCGGCACACCATTCGGAGAATTTTGCTGAGCTTGTCTGTTCCAACAGTTTCCGCAGCGATATGATCACGAATGCGGTCGGTTTGCTGAAAGAAGAAATGCGGCTCCTGAATTCGCTGATCATGAAATGCGCGGATGAGTCGAGGGTTCCCGCAGGAGGTGCTCTTGCGGTAGACAGGGAATCATTTTCTGTAAAAGTGACAAAGGCGCTCAGTGAACATCCGAATATTCAGATTGTCAGGGAAGAAGCTGCTGCAATTCCGGACGGTCCGGTGATTATAGCGACAGGGCCGCTGACGAGCGACAAGCTTGCTGATGCAATCAAAGCTGTTCCGGGCCTGAAAACCCTGAATTTTTACGATGCAGCCGCGCCGATCGTAATTCGTGAATCGCTTGTTGAAACAAAGCTTTTCCGTCTGAGCCGCTATAACAGGGGAAGCGATTACCTGAATGCGCCGATGACGGAAGAAGAATATAATGTGTTCATCCGTGAACTGGTCAATGCTGAAACAGCTCCTGTGCACGGTTTCGAGGAAAACCGTGTCTTTGAGGGATGCATGCCGATTGAAAGCATGGCAAAACGCGGTTTTATGGTTCCGGCATTCGGACCGATGAAACCGGTTGGGCTCAGGGATCCGCGCACCGGAAGGGAACCCTTTGCCGTGGTGCAGCTCCGGCAGGATAATACATCTGATACGATGTATAATATTGTCGGCTTCCAGACCCGGCTGAAATTCCCGGAGCAGAAACGGGTATTTGGACTGATCCCCGGCCTGGAAAACGCTGAGTATGCCAGATACGGTGTGATGCACAGGAATACTTTCCTGAACAGCCCCGGTTTTTTGAATGCATCCTTTGAAATGATTGAACGCAGGCAGTGCTTTTTTGCGGGACAGATTACAGGCGTTGAAGGATATGTGGAAAGCGCCGGAAGCGGCCTGGTGGCCGGAATTACACTTGCGGCCGAGCTGAACGGGAAGGAAACACCTGTATTTCCCGGGTATACGGCGATTGGTGCCATGGGACGCCATGTATCGACTCCGCAGAAAGATTTCCAGCCGATGAACTGTTCCTTTGGCCTGATTGATCCGCTGCCTGTGATTCCGGGAGCAAAAAGAATCCGGAACAAACAGGAACGCTATCAGGCGGTTGCTGAGAGGGCCCTTGCATACATCAGAACAATGAACCTGTAAACAGGAGGGAAACCGTTATGTCCAGTCCGTTCAAAGGGACCACCATCTGCGCTGTCAGAAGAAACGGCATGATTGCCATTGCCGGTGACGGCCAGGTAACCATGGGGGAACATACCATATTCAAGACTACAGCGCGGAAAGTACGCCGGCTGTACAACGATGAAGTTGTGGTCGGATTTGCCGGAAGCGTCGCGGACGCTTTTACCCTGTGCGAAAAATTCGAGGAAAAACTGCAGCAGTGCGGCGGCAATCTTGAAAAAGCGGCGGTCGCGCTTGCGCAGAGCTGGCGGGGCGACCAGACCATGCGCCAGCTTGAATCCATGATGATTGCAGCCAACAAGGAAAGGCTGCTGATCCTCAGCGGTACAGGGGAAGTAATTGATCCGGATGAGGGAATTGCGGCAATCGGATCCGGCGGAAATTATGCGCTGGCCGCTGCCAGAGCGCTGCTTCAGAATACCGAACTGACAGCTGCGGAGATTGCGGAAAAGGCTCTGCATATTGCCGCGAGCATCTGCGTTTTTACAAATGACAATATTATTGTAGAAACAGTGTAAAACAGTCAGGAGAAATATCATGAATGAAAAACAACTGACCCCGAGACAGATTGTCCATGAACTGGACCGCTTCATCGTCGGACAGGATGAGGCCAAGAAGGCAGTTGCAATTGCCCTGAGGAACCGTTACCGGAGGAGCCGGGTGAGTGATGAGCTGCGGGATGAAATCATTCCGAAAAACATCCTGATGATCGGACCGACGGGCGTCGGAAAAACCGAAATTGCACGCCGCCTTTCAAAACTGGTCAGTGCACCGTTTATCAAGGTGGAAGCGACGAAGTTCACGGAAGTCGGGTACGTCGGCAGGGATGTGGAAAGCATCATCCGTGACCTGACGGAAAATGCTGTCCGCATGGTACGGCAGGAGCACGAGGAAAAGGTTATGCCTCGTGCGAGAGTCCTTGCGGAAGAAGAACTCAGTGATATTCTTGTCCGCGGAACGAAAAAGAGCGCCGCAACAAATCCGCTTGATTTCCTGCTCGGCAAACAGAAGGAAGCACAGCCGACCGGAGAGGAAGCCACGGCGCTTGCCCGTCGCAAGGAAGATATCCGTCAGCAGCTCATGCGCGGGGAAATTGAAGACATGGAGCTGGATATTGAGGTTGAGGAAGAGGCACCGACACTGGAGGTCGGAGGCAGCAGCATCAGCCTGGGCGATATGATGGGCAACATGATGCCCAAGAAAACACGGATACGCCATGTAAAGGTCCGTGATGCACGAAAGATCCTGACCCAGCAGGAAGCTGCCCGGCTGATTGACAATGACGCTGTGCAGGATGAAGCTGTACAGCGCACGGAACAGAACGGCATCGTTTTTATCGATGAAATTGACAAGATTGCAAGTGCTTCCGGCGCACACGGACCGGATGTGAGCAGGGAAGGCGTACAGCGGGATATTCTGCCGATTGTGGAAGGATGTACCGTAAATACCAAGTACGGTCCTGTCAAGACAGATTATATGCTGTTTATTGCGGCAGGCGCGTTTCATGTCAGCAAGGTGACAGACCTGATTCCTGAACTGCAGGGCCGTTTTCCGGTGCATGTACAGCTGAAAAGCCTGACAAAGGAAGATTTCCAGCAGATCATGACCGTTCCGGAAAACGCACTGACAAAACAGTACCAGGCGCTCCTGTCTGTGGACAAAGTGATGCTGACATTTGAAGACAGTGCTATCGAAGCAATTGCAGAAGCTGCCTGCAACGCCAACGAAAACCATGAGGACATCGGCGCAAGAAGGCTTCATGCCGTATTTGAGCAGCTGCTGGAGGACGTGTTGTTCAATGCCGGCGATGAAGATATGCCGCCCTTTGAGCTGAAGATTGATGACGCGTATGTCAGGGAAAGACTTAAAGGAGAAAACCGTCCGGTTGACATCCGAAAATACATACTTTGACCAAAGGATATGCCGCCTGATGCTATATGCAGGCGGCTTTTTTCGTGCTATAATCCATACAATATGACAGCAGGAGGAAGATTCCCATGATCAATATCATCGGTATGATCGGAACAGGCAATATGGGTTCCGCAATTCTGCGCGGTATTGTGGATTCCGATTATGTCAAGGCTGGCCAGATTGTTGCTTTTGACACAAGCAGCCGGAGACTGAATGAGCTGGAAGAGGATATTCCCGGGGTTATGCTTGCCAGGGACTGCCTGGAGGTGGCTGAAAAAGCGGACATGATTATCCTGGCAGTCAAGCCGATTTATGTGAAGGACGTGATCGATGAAATCCGTCCTGCACTGAACGGAAAATCCATCCTGAGCATTGCTGCCGGATGGACGGTCACAATGCTTGAAAAAGCGCTTGCCGGTACGACAGCAACCTATCTGCGGGTCATGCCGAATACGCCGGCACTGGTCGGTGAGGGAATGACCGCAATCTGCGACAATACCACTTTCTCAAAAGAAGATTTCAATTATGCCAAAGGTATCTTTGATTCTGTCGGAAAGACCAAGGTGCTTCCGGAAAGACTGTTTGACGGCGTTGTGGCGGTCAGCGGAAGCAGTCCTGCCTATGTATACATGATGATTGAAGCAATGGCGGACGCGGCAGTAAAACAGGGGATTCCCCGCGTATACGCCTATGAAATGGCAGCGCAGAGCGTGCTGGGAAGCGCACTGATGGTCCTCTCATCCGGCACCCATCCCGCTGCACTGAAAGACGCTGTGTGCTCTCCCGGAGGAACAACCATTGAAGCGGTTGAAACCCTGGAAAGAAAAGGATTCCGGGCTGCCATCATGGAAGCAATGGATGCATGCGCACAAAAAAGCCGGGAGATGTCAAAGGATTAACATCAGCAAGGAGATCCCAGTATCATGGATGCAAACAGAAAAACCGTAAATATCTATACAGACGGTGCATGCAGCGGCAACCCGGGTCCGGGCGGCTGGGGCGTGATCCTGGAATTTGGCGGGCACCGGAAGGAAATGAGCGGATATATGGCGGGAACCACCAACAACAGGATGGAGCTTTTTGCAGCCATCAGCGGACTCGGTGCGCTGAAAGAACCCTGCAATGTCAATCTGTATTCAGACAGCAATTATCTTGTTCAGGCATTCAATGAACACTGGATTGATAACTGGAAAAAGAACGGCTGGAAAACCAGCAGCGGCGGAAAAGTTGAGAACCAGGATCTTTGGTTTATTCTTTCAGCCCAGACAACGAAGCATCATGTTGTTTTCATCAAGGTGAAGGGACATGCCGATCATCCGGAAAACAACCGGTGCGATGAACTGGCGCGTGCCGCAATTGATGAATACAGACGGATCAATACAGTACAGGACGATAATGAAGGCACGGCGGATAACCCGGTGGGAAATAAAACTTGAAAACGGTGAAAACAATGGAACTGTATAACGGCAGGCCGAAGGATACGACGGGCAGGCTGGAGAGGGAAATCAGAACCTATGATTACCTGGACGCACTGGGAATCCCGTATCAGAGAACCGATCACGAACGGGCTGACAATATGGTTGCCTGCAATGAGATTGATGCGGTTCTCGGGGTGATGATCTGCAAGAACCTGTTCCTGTGCAACCGTCAGAAAACGACGTTTTATCTGCTGATGATGCCGGGCGACAAGAAGTTCAAGACCAAGGAACTGTCTGCACAGATCAATTCAGCGCGGCTGTCCTTCGCAGAACCGGCGGATATGCTCAGATACCTGGATATTGAACCCGGCGCGGTCAGCATTATGGGTCTGATGAACGACAGGGACCGGAGGGTCTCCCTGCTGATTGATGAAGACGTGCTGAAAGGGGAATATATCGGCTGTCATCCCTGTGTATGCACATCCAGCCTGAAAATCAGGACCCGGGATATAACCGATGTATTCCTGAAGGCAACGTGCCATTCGTTTAAAACAGTAACACTGAAGGGGGAGGAATGACTCCCTCTTTTTATCGTTAAATTCGGTAAGCAACAGGATAACGACATAAATGACAAACATAACGGCCGGTATGATTGACATGAATTATGATACATGATAGAATCCATGTGATTGATATAACTATTCGCTAAACCACAGTTTTACGAATAGTTAACCCTGAAAAAGACGATATAGTTCCTGCAGAACCAAAGGAGGTACGTAATCATTGGCTGATAACCGAAATCATTACAGAGAAGAAGTTGATGCAAAGCGTATTCTCCAGATTCGTGAGATTACCCGCAACCTTCCACAGGCCTGTTCTGATTTTATCCGGTCGATTGCAATATCGACCAGTACACTGACCAGGCTTGCCTATGCCATTGACCTGAACACTTTTTTCACTTTTCTTCATGAAGAACGCATTGAATTTTCTGAAAAGCCTCTGAGACTGATGAATGAAGACGATCTGGAAAAACTCACCAGGAATGATATTATCGCCTACACCGAATACCTGACCTATTATCTGAAAAATGCGGATGATGATTCGGTACCTAACAAAGTATTCGTCAATCATGAACTGGCGATCAAACGGAAGCTTTGTTCTGTTCGTTCGTTATATGATTATCTGTTCAAAAACCAGCGGATTTCCTCCAATGTGACAGAGCTTGTTCCCCTGCCGAAAATCCATGAAAAGCCGATTATCAGGCTGAACAAGCAGGAAATGGTCAGAATGCTTGAACAGGCCCAGAGCGGAGATCAGCTGACCAGGCAGCAGCAGAAATTCCAGCGGATCACGGCCAAAAGAGACTATGCGATTCTTTCCCTGTTTCTTGGTACAGGAATCCGGGTCAGCGAGTGCGTCGGCCTGAATATTGCAGATGTGGATCTGGAAAACAATGCATTTATCGTTACGCGGAAAGGCGGCAATCAGGTTGTACTGTATTTTCCGCCTGAAGTTGCCGAAGCGCTTGCGGATTATATGCAGGAACGGAACGGTACGGAAACGGTTCCCGGACATGAGGAAGCGCTGTTCCTGAGCCTGCAGCGAAGGAGAATTACCCAGCGCGCTGTTCAGAATCTGGTCAAAAAATATGCTGCGGTTGCTGCACCCCTGAAAACAAAAATCAGCCCTCATAAGCTTCGCAGCACCTATGCGACAAACCTGTACAATGAAACAGGAGATATATATCTGGTTGCAGATGTGCTGGGCCATACATCTGTGGATACAACCCGGAAGCACTATGCAGACATGACAGATGCGCGCAGAAGAATGGCTGCGGAGCATGTTCACCTTCCCGGCGATCCTGATTTCAGGAATGATCAGTGATCAGACATCAGCTCAAGAATCCTGTCCTTCAGCGTTTTCAGTTCGTGGTTGGAGTGCCCCTCCATCCGGCGTGTATATTCATCAAGTTCTGCCACCGCATTTCTGAGCTCGGCATAAAAATTCTCTTTTCTGGCGGAAGCCGGTGAACTGGTTTTATCAGGCTTCCTGTTTTCTTTGTATACAGGATCTGTCAGCCGGATCCATTCGCCGGTCAGGAGATCAAATTCGGAACCGGAATACGGCGCTGACGACGGGATGCCAAAGTGTTCGGTAACTGCCGCCGCAAAACCCGTACAGGAATCATCGTCACCGTGATTTACAAATACACAGGCTGGCTTTTTTTCAAAGGAAGAAATCCACCGGAACAGGCCTTCCCTGTCAGCATGACCGGAAATCCCTTCCAGCAGCGAAATCTGTGCTTTGACATCGATTTCTTCACCGAATATTTTTACGGTTTTCGCACCGTCGTAAATAATCCGTCCGAGTGTGCCGTTTGCCTGGTATCCCACGAAAAGAACGGTATTCCGGCTGTCCCAGATGTTATGCTTCAGATGATGCCTGATCCGACCGCCTTCGCACATACCGCCGGAAGATATGATCACTTTGGGCGTTTTATCCGTGTTCAGCGCCTTGGATTCCTCAGCGGAAACAGTTGTGTTCAGATTATCAAACCAGATCGGATTCTGTCCGGCAGCCATGATATCCCGGGTCTGCTGATCCAGGCAGTCCTGGCTGCACTGAAGGAAGACGGCGGTTGCTTCGTTTGCAAGCGGGCTGTCCACAAAAACCGGAAATGTATCAAAATCAGGAAGCAGGTGATTTTGCTTGATTTCACGGAAGAAATACAGCAGTTCCTGTGTTCTTCCGACAGCGAAGGAAGGAATAATGACTGTGCCTCCCCTGCTGAATGTCTGCCGGAGAATATTAGTCAGAACGGGAACCGCGGACTGGACAGATTCATGAATGCGGGTGCCGTATGTGGATTCAATCAGCAGATAATCAGCTTCGGAAACCGGCCGGGGATCATTGATAATCGGCTGGTTGATATTGCCCACATCCCCGCTGCATACCAGTTTCCTGGTCTGTCCCCCGTCTTCCAGAAAGAATTCCAGGAATGATGAACCAAGCAGATGGCCCGCGTCTGTAAACCGTACGGTAAGGCCTTCATCAATCATATACAGTTTTCCGTATTCGCACGGATAAAAGAGTTCCATTGTCTGCGCTGCGTCTTCGGCTGTATAAAGAGGTTCCACAGCAGTACCGCTGTGTCGCAGGTTCTTTTTTGTCTCATAGGCAGCGTCTGTTTCCTGGATATGGGCGCTGTCTGCCAGCATGATTGAGCAGAGGTTTGTTGTTTCCGCCGTGGCATAGACAGTGCCCCGGAACCCCTGACGGTACAGAAGCGGCAGCAGGCCGGAATGATCAATGTGCGCATGGGTGAGAAAAACATATTCTATTTTTGAAGGAGCAACCGGAAGATCAGCCTGGAGCATTTCATTTTCTCCCTGTTCCATGCCGTAATCCACAAGAAAAAAACGCCCGTCAAGCCATTCAACGAGCGTACGGCTGCCCGTTACCTGATGTGCAGCACCGAGAAAAGTAATCTTCATAAGCAGCGAATCCTTCCTTGCTTTGAATTTGCAAATCAAGCGGGACACAGATATAATGTTATGGTTAAATTGAAATGGTTACGGTGATTCTGAAGAAGATTCCCCTTCCAGTTCGATTCCGTCTATGCTGATACCGCGATACTCAGCATCCCCGTTGATGCATTTCATGCAGTTGTCACAGATTTTTTCGGGATCAAGGTCGCAGCGGTCACATTCTCCGCAGCCGATGCATTCGCGGTCATAAAGTACACACTGACGATGAATTGCCATCGTTTCGGAACACCTCCCTTAGTGAAATTATACATCTCCTGTGAAAGGACGGTCAAGTTTGGGCAATATTGAGCTGAGAACATTTACGGAAGAGGAATATCACCGTTTTTTCATACATTATGAGTCAGATCCGATGATGGATCCGGTCCCGTTCAGGTACAACAAAGAGCAGATTTCAAGGTCCTATGCCTATAACCACGGAGGCTACCGCCCGGATTATGTGCATCTGGGAATTTTCCTTGACGGAAAGCCTGTCGGTTCGTATCAGCTGAAAAGAATGGACCAGGTCCGGAAGACATGTGAATTCGGGATTATCCTGCAGAATGACGGTGTAAAAAACCGAGGTATCGGGTCCGAAGCAATCCTTGCCGGCATGCATATTGCACGGGATGTATACGGAATGGAAACCATGATCGGTGATACAATGGGCAGGAACAGCCGGATGATCCATGTTTTTGAAAAACTCGGGTTTCAGCTTATTGAAACAATCCATGATTCTTTTGAACTGCCGGACGGAAAAAAAGAGGACAGACTGGTCTACAGGAAATCCCTTACGGAGGAATGATTATGACAGCAAAAGCAGTTTTATTGCCGGGAAAGGAAAAAAGGATTGCATCCCTTCATCCCTGGATTTTCAGGAGTGATATCGCGCATATGGAAGGTGAATGTGCTCCCGGGGATATTGTTGATATTGTAAGTGCCAAGAAGCGTTTTCTTGCAAAAGGATATTATAATCCAAACAGCCAGATTGCCCTTCGTATTATGACATATCAGGACGAGCCGGTGGACCGCAGTCTGATCTTCCGCAGGGTGCATGAAGCCATTGAATACAGGCGGACTTTTGCAGACCTGAAAAGCTGCCGCCTGATCTTTGCGGAAAGCGACAGGCTTCCTGCGCTGATTGTGGATGCCTTTGATGATGTGCTGGTTCTGCAGTGCCTTGCGCTCGGCATGGAACGCTACAAGCAGGATGTGGTTGATGCACTGGTTGAAGAGATGCATCCGCGGGGAATCTGGGAACGGAATGACGTGCCTGTCAGAAAACTGGAAGGACTGGAGCTGTGTACCGGCCTGCTGTACGGTGAGGTACCTGACCGGGTCCGGTTTACGGAAAACGGTGTTCATTTCTGGGTGGATGTGAAGGAAGGACAGAAAACGGGCTTTTTCCTGGACCAGAAAGAGAACCGGGCCGCAATTGCACCGTTTGTAAAGGGAAAGAAAGTGCTGGATTGTTTTACGCATACGGGTTCTTTTGCGCTGCACGCCGGAAAGTTCGGCGCGAAGGAAGTAACCGGCGTGGATATCAGTGAATACGCCTGCGAGTTTGCCGCTGAGAATGCAAAACTGAATGGCCTGGAAGAACGTGTGCATTTTGTGACTGCAAATGCCTTTGACCTGCTTTCCGAGCAGAGCAGGCAGGGAGAACAGTATGATGTGGTGATTCTGGATCCTCCGGCATTTACGAAAACACGGAGCGCAGTAGAAAGTGCGCTCCGCGGATACAAGGAAATCAATCTGAGGGCAATGAAAATGATCAGCCCGGGCGGGTATCTGATCACCTGTTCCTGCAGCCAGCATATCCTTCCTGATATGTTCAGGAATATGGTGATGGAAGCTTCCCGGGATGCCAGGGTTCTGCTTCGCCAGGTGGAATTCCGTACGCAGGGAAAGGATCATCCAATCCTTCCCTATGCAAAGGAAACAGAATATCTGAAATGCGGGATTTACCAGGTGTTTCCGATGAACAGACAGTAATCAGGAATCATATCCGAGGTTTTTCAGGTCGGAGGCATTGTTGCGCCAGTCCGGACGGATCTTTACCCATAATTTCAGGTTGACATGCGTGTCCAGAAGCTTCTCAATATCAGCACGGGCTTCGGTTCCGATCGTCTGAAGCATGGATCCGTGTTTACCGATGATAATTCCCTTATGCGCATCCCGTTCACAGTAGATGGTGGCATTGATTTCAGTAAGGCTTTCGCTCAGGGTTTCAATCCTGATAATTTCCACGCCGATGCCGTGAGGAACTTCATCCCGAAGATGCCGGAGTGCTTTTTCACGGATTATTTCAGCACAGATTACACGCTCCGGCTGGTCAGTGATCATATCTTCCGGAAAATACTGGGGACCGGCAAGAAGATGCTTTTCCAGGCATGCAATCAGTTCATTTACACCGCTGCCCGTTTTGGCGCTGACAGGAACGATTTCTTCATATCCGACTTCAGCTGCTTTTGCTGTGGCCTGAAGAACTTCTTCCGGACTAACAAGGTCAATTTTATTAAGTGCCAGCACTGCGGGCACTTTTTTATCTTTCATTTCCATGGCGATTTTCAGATCGCCTTCTGTTATATGGGTAACATCCAGGATGACGAGAACAGCATCCATTCCGTCCATCGCTTCTTTTACGGAATGCATCATATAATCGCCGAGGCGGGTTCTCGGATCATGGATGCCGGGCGTATCAAGAAAAACAATCTGATAGCCTTCTCCAGATAAAACGCCCATAATGCGATTCCGGGTTGTCTGCGGACGGCTGGATACAATGGCGATTTTTTCACCGATCATTTTATTCATCAGTGAGGATTTGCCGACATTGGGACGTCCGACAATCGTTACAAATCCGGAATGATACTGATTGTTGTTCTGTTTCATAATCTGCTCCTGTGTTTTACATACTGTCAGGTCCGAAGCTTTCAGGAAGAAGTTCACGCAGTGATTTTTCCTCTGTATATTCTCCCCATGTGACAATGATTCGGATATCAGGTGAAAACTCGTTTAATACCTGCCTGCATGCACCGCAGGGCCAGGCTTTCTTTTTTGCTGCAATGGCTATAACGTCAAATGATTTAGCGCCTTCGCTGACTGCCTTGAAGACAGCTGTCCGCTCAGCGCAGTTTGTCAGGCCGAAGGAAGCGTTTTCTATGTTGCATCCCTGGAATATCCGACCGTCGGTACAATGCAGTGCCGCACCGACTGGAAAGGAAGAATAAGGAGAATAACTGCTCAGCATTGCTTCCTTTGCAAGCTGTATCAGCAGGCTGTCATCCGCTGCGGGATCGGCCTCCCTTGAAACAGATGCGGCTGAAAGGATTTTTTCTTCCATACTTCTCATTCTTTCTTTATCAGCAGGATCAATATGGTCATATCCCATCAGATGGCAAATGCCGTGAACAAGGAGATAGACAGCTTCTCTGAGCGGCGTATGACCGTATTCCTCAGCCTGGGAATAAATATGGGGAACAGCGATAAAGAGATCTCCAAGGAAACAGGTTTCAGAATCATCGTCATATTCCTGCCTCAGCAGGCTTTCACACTTCCCTGCCGTCATTCCGGCCGGATATGAAACGGACGGAAAGGACAGTACGTCTGTGGAATGGTCTGTATCTCGGTATTTTTGATTTATGGCGGCAATATAGTCGTCATCACAAAGGCAGACTGAGACTGAACACGAAACAGTAACCCCTTCACAATCCAGGCACAGATCGGCAGCCTGCTGCATCCTGCTGAGGATAGCCTGATCCAGCGGCATAAGGATATTCCATTCAATCTGCATTGTCAGTCACTCCTTTGACATCCTCGCCGGAGGATTCGGAAACAGCTGAATCCTGCTCAGTGTCTGTTTCTTCCTGCCCGGCAGGTTTCACGGGAGAAGGAGGATTCTCTTCCGGAACTGTTTTCTCTTCGGATTTTTCGGCCTGCTGCGGAAGGCTGTCATTTTTTTCCGGTGATTTTACGGAAAACGGCTGGACCTTCGGATATTCGACACGTTCATGATAGACGCCCTTCAGAATATCAGAGAAAGCTTCGCAGATCTGGTCAATATCACGCAGCGAAAGCTGGCAGTCGCTCAGCTGTCCGTCCTCCAGTTTTCCGCGGATCAGCCTTTCAATAAACTGGTCGATATTTTTCGGCGTGGGATCCTTCATGGAACGCACTGCAGCTTCAATGGAGTCTGCGAGCATGACAATGGAAGCCTCTTTTGTCTGCGGTTTCGGGCCGGAATAACGGAAATCATTGATATCAACATGTTTCCCGTCTGCAAGCTGTAACGCTTTATGATAAAAGAACATAACCGGAGTCACACCGTGATGCTGAAGGATAATGTCAATGATTTCCGGCGGAAGATGCTCCTGCTGGGCAATCAGTGCGCCGTCTTTTGTGTGGGAAGTCAGGATGGCAGCGGAGACATAAGGATCGGTCTTCTCGTGTGGATTTGAACCGCGCTGGTTTTCGCTGAAATAGCCGGGGCGTTTCAGTTTTCCGACATCGTGGTAATAAGCGCCTGCCCGGGCCAGGTAGGCATTCGCGCCGATTTTGTCTGCAGCGGCCTCAGCCAGATTGGCTACAATGATGGAGTGATGATAAGTACCCGTTGCTTCCAGCATCAGGCGCTTCATCAGCGGATGATTCGGATTTGTAATTTCAAGCAGTCTGCTTGGTGTGGCAAGATGGAAAATGCTTTCGAAGACAGGCTGGAGCGCTACGGCAAGAACGCCGCTCAGCAGGCTGCCGGCCAGTGACCATACACAGGTATCCAGCAGGTCGAGGTTTTCTATGGATGTCAGCAGCTTGAAACATACAATCATAATCAATGCAAAAACTGCTGAAATCATACCGGACACCAGCACGCGGACACGCTGAGGCCTTCCTTTCAGGAACCAGATGGTTGCAGCACTGCTGATGAGCGTGATAATAATAATCAAAACTTCATCATAGTACGTGGCGGAACTGCTGCTGATCGTGATGCCGCCGAAGAGCAGGGCCAGCGGAATGGACAGCACGATACCGGCACGGTAACCGATCAGCACGGTTCCGAGAATTGTTCCGAGCGCGATCGGAATGATATAGAGGCTGCGAAGCATCGTTGTGAGAGATGCGAATCCGAAACAGATGATCATAATGATCAGAATTACAGAAAGCTTACGGATATCCGTCAGCAGATCCTTCATCAGGAGCCGAAGCATCATCAGCAGAATAATCATTGCAAGGATGGTCAGAATCAGTGCTCCGCCGTAAACTGAATAATCATAATGATGATCATTCAGCAAACCAAGATTGCGGAGCATTTCAATCTGGTTTGTGGTGATCTTATCCCCTTCCCTGATAATGTTTTCACCCTGCTGATAAATGACAGGATCAACATCATTCATTGCTTCCTGGCGTGCCTTGTCGGTTGCTTCGTGATCAATGACCTGATTGGGTTTTATGCAAGCTTCCAGTACAGTGGGAACAATATTGTTCATCAGGGATACATCAACTTTGAATCCTGCAATCTGCATAATAAGATCGATGGAAGCCTGTTCATTTCCCTCATAGATATACAGATTCAGACGGTTACTGACAGTTTCTGTCAGGATACTGATCATTTCCTGCAGCGTTTCCTGATCAACACGAAGGAGTGTGGTAATCTGGTTTCGCGAAAGTTCAAGCTTGTCAACCAGGGAATATGCCCAGTCAATTTCGGATTCAGAGAAGGGCCTGGCAGGAAGCCTTTTTCCATCTTCAATGGGCCTGAGCGTCATACCGTATTCCTGTATACTGCTCAGCTCCTGAAAAATGTCAGCAAGGGATGCCAGGACTTCATCCTTTACTTCCTGCCTGAATTCATACTTTGGATTTACTTTGTTGGCAGCTTCTTCTTTTCTCGCATTTGTTGCAACTACATCTTCAACATCTTTGGGCGCCACGACAGTCACATGGGAGATTGAACCGATCCGAAGGTCATATTTTCTTGGCGTACAGACACACAGATAAAGCCCGAGCAAAATGACGAACGTGGCAAAAATCAGAAGCGCACAGACGCTGGCAGGAGAATGAAGCCATTCCCGGATGCGCTGCCGGATCTTTTTGTTTTCCTGAGTCTGTGAAGTAGTCATGGTTTACTCCTTTCCGGAGGAATCATCCGTCTTTCTGGAAGATTCATAGGCTTCAACAATCTGCTGTACCAGTTCGTGACGGACAATGTCTTTGCCAGTAAGTTCCACAATGCCAATTCCGGGAATATCCCTGAGCAGCTGGACAGCTTCAGCAAGGCCTGATTTCTTGCCGGCAGGCAGATCCGTCTGCGTTATATCTCCGGTGACCACAACCCGGGAACGGAATCCCATACGGGTCAGGAACATCTTCATCTGTTCCGAGGTGGTATTCTGTGCTTCGTCCAGGATGATGAAAGCATCGGAAAGTGTACGGCCGCGCATATAGGCAAGCGGTGCAACCTCCACAATGCCCCGTTCAATCAGTTTGGTATACGAATCAGCGCCCATAAAATCATACATGGCGTCATACAGCGGGCGAAGGTAAGGATCAACTTTCTGTGTGAGATCACCGGGCAGGAAACCAAGCTTTTCCCCTGCTTCAACGGCGGGCCGTGTTAGGATAATACGTTCGGCTTCCTTGTTTTTCAGCGCCATGACAGCAAGTGCCATTGCCAGATATGTTTTACCGGTGCCGGCAGGCCCAACGGCAAATGTCAGGACATGGTTCCGGATTGTATCAACATACAGTCTCTGTCCGACCGTTTTGCAGGTGATTTCCTTTCCTCTGTGAGTGACTGCAATGACCCGCTTCAGGCTTTCTTCGATTTGTGCGGTCTTTCCTTCGCGGGCCATGGCAATCGTGTATCTGATACGGATGCGGTCGACATTTTCATTTCGGCGGATCATCTCAAGAAGAAGCATGATAACCTGCTGCGCTAGCAGTTTATCCGGTTCTGATCCTGAAATAACCAGGTGATTGCGCCTCAGCGCAACCGTTACATTGCATTCCTGCTCAATCAGAGCAATATTCTGGTCATTGAGTCCGAAAAGAGAGACATAGGCATCCATTGAATCCGCAGACAGTTCAATATCGGTGACTTCCGGCAAAATCAGCATCTTCCCTTCATATTTATTGTAGGGATTTATATATCATATGATACTGAATTTGAGCTGTTTGTCAAACAAATCAAAGATCAGGGGAAAGCATGTAAAAATGGATGCGGGAGCTGAAAAACAAACGGATTGGAACGGTTCTGATGAACAACTTCACGGTATGACAATCAAAAGACAATAAAAGTACCGGATGATAGGTCGGCTGTTCTATTGACACCCTTTTTGAATTATGTTAGTATCGCAATAATTTCATATGATTGAAATGCGATGATGGATGATAACCCTTTCCATAGACGCTACAGAGAGCCGTTGGTTGCTGCGAAACGGTGCAGAGTGAAAGGTGACTGCTTCCGGAGCTGGTTCCGTGAACACTTTCAGGTCAGTAAGGGAATCCGGGTGCCCCGTAACAGGCTGAGAACTTGTTTGAGTTCAAAAGAGAGACTCCGTAATGGAGTAAACTGGGTGGTACCGCGGAAAATGCTTTTCGTCCCTGAGGCTATGGCTTCAGGGTTTTTATTTTTTCCAAAGGAGGAATGTCAGATGAATAAACCGGAACTTGTATCGGTAAGTGACTGTTCGTTGATGCAGGCGGAGGATCGTTTTGAACTGAGCTTCAGGGAAAAAATTGAATTATGCCGCCTGATTGATAAACTGGGCGTTACGGCCATTGATCTGTGCCCGATCCGAAACAGAAAAATTGACAGCCTGCTGGTCAAATCCATCTGTTCAGCAGTCAGAAACGCAAAAGTGGCGGTACCGGTGGATCTGATGGACGACGACTCTGTCAGAATTACCTGGGAGGCGCTGAAAGAAGCTCAGAAGCCGAAACTGCAGGTTGATGTACCCGTCAGTTCCGTTCAGATGGAATATCTCCTGCATATCAAAAACGATGCGATGATTGGACGGGTAAAAAAGGCTGTAGAAGAATGCAGAAAGTATACGGACGATGTAGAGTTTATTGCCCGTGATGCTACAAGAAGCGATGCCTCTTTTCTGATCAGCATTCTTACGGCCGCGATTGAATCCGGCGCAACCACCGTTACCCTCTGTGATACAGCAGGTGTGATGATGCCGGAAGAAATTTCCGCATGGCTGGATGCGCTTGTGCGCGAACAGCCCTTGCTGGAAAAGGTAACGCTGGGCTTTTTCTGCTCGGGAGAACTGAATATGGCTGATGCCTGCGCTGTCTCTTCCATTCGTTCCGGAGTACGGGAGATCAAAGCATCCACATGCTGCGGAAGCGCCATCTCTCTTTCCAACATCATCCGGATCCTGAATGTCAAAGGTGGTTCCCTCGGCGTGTTTACAAGGATCGGTGTGGAACAGATCAGAAGGATTACATCACAGGTCGGCATGATCTGCAGTGCCAACGGAAGGAAAAGAATCCCGTCAGAACTGAATGAAGACTCGGAAACCAGCGATATGATTCTGAGTGTACATGATACGATTGAGACTGTGATGCACGCTGCTGAAAAGCTTGGATACGACCTGAGTGCAGAAGACCAGCAGAAAGTCTGGCAATGCTTCTGCAGTACTGCAGAAAAGAAGGAACAGATCACACTTCGGGAACTGGATGCCATTATTGCAGCGGAAGCTATGCAGGTACCGCCGGCATATCATGATATCCATTATGTAATCAATACCGGGAATGAAATCGGTGCAATGTCCCGTATGAAGCTGAAATTCCATGATCAGGAGATTGAAGGTATTGCATCCGGAGATGGTGCGATCGATGCAGCATTCAACTCAATTGAGCAGGCTACAGGACGTCATTTTGAACTGGATGATTTCCAGATCAGGTCTGTTACCGAAGGCCGTGAAGCAATGGGTGAAACGGTTGTCAGGCTCCGCTGGGAAGGAAAACTGTACTCCGGACGCGGAATCTCAACCGATATTGTCGGCGCCGGTATCATGGCGTATCTCAATGCCGTGAACAAAATTGTGTATGAGGAGGAAGAAGCATGAATCTTTCTTTTTCAACCAGGGGATGGAACTCCCTCAGCTGGGAAGAACAGATCCGGGATGCTGAAGAAATGGGATTCCGCGGCATTGAACCCTACGGAATCCAGGATTTTCCCTCCCTCTCCGGACGCGGCGGGGCTTTTCATGCATACAAACAAAACGAAACCCTTCGCGATCTGAAAAAAAGGAAACTGGTTATTCCTTGCTTTGATACGAATATTGATCTTTCCCTGCCGGTTGACGATTTCGGAAAAGCAGAATACCTGATTTCTGCTGCCGGGACAATGAAAACGCCTTATGTGTCTTTCTGTGCTCTGCACGATGATGAAAAAACAGTCAGGGCGAATCTGGAGGTCCTGCTGAATCTAGCCAGGCAGGAGGAAATCTGCATCCTGATGAAAACGGTCGGTATCTATGCGGATACCGGCAGGCTGAGGGCGCTGATGGACAGTTATGCATGTGATGAACTTGCTGCCCTCTGGGACATGCACCATCCGTATCGGGATTACGGTGAAATACCCGACGTGACCATTCGGAATCTGGGCGGGTATGTAAAGCACGTTCATCTTCGTGATTCAAATGATGACCACTCATATAATCTCATAGGAGAAGGCACACTCCCGATCCGGGATATGATGCGCGCACTTTCATCGATAGACTACAATGGATTCATTTCACTTGAATGGAAAACGGAATGGATTACGGATATTCCTGACAGGGAAATTATTTTTCCGCATTTCCTGAATTATATGAATCGTTTTGAGAACCCGCGCGGAAAAAAGAAATCACTGTATTTCAATGAAGACGGAACAGGAAAATATATATGGAAAAAGGACGAGCTGATCGATTACACCTTCGGGCGTGTACTGGACAGACTGGTGGAAGAGTTTCCTGATCAGTATGCGTTCAAATATACAACCCTTGACTATACTCGGACATATTCAGAATTCAGGGATGATGTGGATCGTTTTGCCCGGGCGCTGATTTCCATGGGTGTTCGTGCCGGTTCGAAAGTTGCGATATGGGCGACCAATGTTCCCGCATGGTATATCACTTTCTGGGCAGCGACGAAAATCGGTGCAGTGCTGGTTACTGTCAATACAGCATATAAAATCCATGAGGCGGAATACCTGCTCAGACAGAGCGATACGCATACGCTTGTTATGATTGAAAGTGCACTTGACAGTAATTACCGTGCAATTATCAATGAACTCTGCCCGGAAATCTGCGAAACAAAAGCCGGCACTCCCCTACACTGCAAAAAGCTTCCTTTTCTCAGGAATGTCATCACAGTCGGATATGTCCAGCAGGGCTGCCTGACATTTGAGGAAGCGATGAAGCGCGCAGATTCAGTTCCTGTTGAAACGCTTGAATCAATGGCTCAGCGGGTAAAACCGGATGATGTGTGCAATATGCAGTACACATCCGGTACAACAGGATTTCCAAAGGGTGTTATGCTCACACATTACAATGTTGTGAATGACGGAAAGTGTATCGGTGACCGGATGGGCCTGTCCACCGCGGACAGGATGATGATTCAGGTGCCGATGTTCCACTGTTTCGGTATGGTGCTTGCCATGACAGCATCAATGACCCATGGTACAACGCTGTGCCCACTTCCCTACTTCTCTGCGAAAAATTCACTTGCATGCATCAATCAGGAAAGAATCACCTGTTTCCATGGCGTTCCGACCATGTTTATAGCCATGTTCAATCATCCGGATTACAGGAAAACAGATTTTTCCTATATGAGAACGGGTATTATGGCAGGCTCCGGATGCCCGCCGGAACTGATGAAACGCGCAGCAAGGCCGGATGAAATGAATATGAGGGGGATTGTCAGTGTTTACGGCCAGACTGAATCTTCTCCCGGAAGTACCATGTCTGCATGGACTGATTCCCTGGAACTGAGGACTGAAACAGTCGGATATTCATTCCCCCACGTCCAGACCAAGGTTATTGATCCCGAAACAGGAAAAGAACTGCCGGACGGACAGGACGGAGAGTTCTGTTCAAGGGGATATCATATTATGAAGGGCTATTACAAGATGCCGGACGCTACAAATCAGGCCATAGATGCGGATGGATGGCTTCATTCGGGAGATCTTGCCCGCAGGAATCCGGATGGTACATATCTGATTACCGGACGGCTGAAGGATATGATTATCCGCGGCGGTGAAAACATCTATCCGAAGGAAATTGAAGAGTTCATCTATACGCATCCGGCCGTTGCGGATGTTCAGGTCATCGGTGTGCCCGACGCCAAGTACGGTGAAGCAGTGATGGCCTGTATTATCCTGAAAGCCGGACAATCCGTAACAAAGGAAGAGATGATTGAATACATCAAATCACATATGGCACGCCATAAAGTACCGCAATATATTGAATTTGTGGATTCATTCCCGATGAATGCAGCAGGAAAAGTGCTGAAGTATAAAATGCGGGAAGAAGCGGCTGAAAGGCTTGGCCTTGTAGGAGCTGCCGGAATTGATACTGCCGGCGGTGTAAAACAGTAAGAAAGAAGACCTGACAGAACGTCAGGTCTTCTTTTCAGCTGTTTGCAAGCAAATGCCTCATACTTCCGGGATCGGTCACGACTCTGGCACAGCCGAGAACGACACAGTCTCTTGCGTCAGGAGATACATGACAGGGAATATTGAGCACGTCTCCGATTGCTTCGGAGAGTCCGTAAAGGAGCGATCCTCCTCCGGTCAGGGTAACACCGCTTTCAAAAACATCTGAGGCCAGCTGGGGCGGTGTACGTTCGATAACTGCCTGAAGTGATTCAATCAGATCATTTACCTGGTCGATCAACGCCTCATAAATCTCGTCTGATTCAACGCTCATTGTCTTAGGAAGCCCGGAAAGAAGATTCCTTCCGGTGATATCCATCACGACGGGCGGATCCCTGCGAATGGCACCGCCGAGCGTGATTTTGATCTGTTCGGCTGTTCTTTCACCGATCAGCATATTGTATTTCTTGCGGAGGAATCTGATGATGGCTTCGTCAAAGTGGTCCCCGCCGATATGTACTGTGCTGATTACAGATACATTACTGTTGTAAAGAACTGCAAGATCCGTACACCCGGCACTGATATCCATAACGAGGCTGCCGTACGAACCCATAAAATTCAGCTGTGCACCGAGGGCAGCAGCGATATTTTTGTCAAGCAACTGGGTTCTGCGAAGTCCGGCATCAAACATGGAACTGATCAGTGCCTTTTTTTCCATATCCTTTACGCCTGTGGGAACCGACATGACAGCTCTCGGACGGGAGATCAGGCGCTTTCCTATAACAGAAGAAACAGCATAGCGAAGCAGCGCGCTTGTCAGATCGAAATCAAGCATTTCACCCTGCGCAAGCGGACGGATTACATTTACATTGGCAGGAGTACGGCCGATCATCCGGTGTGCTTCCTGACCGAATGCAATAATGTTCTGTGTTTCCCTGTCAACTGAAACAACAGCAGGCTCACGGAAAACAATTCCGCGTCCTTTCATAAATATAACAATATTTGATGTTCCGAGATCAATCGCGATATCGTTCGTCTGAGCCATGATGATACCCTTTCATCATCTTCAATAATACCAAAGAATCATACCATTATCGATAAAAAAATACAACCGCTGCGGATTCCGAACCATTGCATTTCTTGACAATGCAGGATGAAGAAAGCATAATATAATGTGGTAATTTTCAGGTGTGAGGTGTTGGTTTTGTCCGTCAGGATCTTCTCTGTTTCTGCCGGTTCACCGGCGGATAAAGCCGGTATAAAGGCTGATGAACGCATAAAGTCCATCAACGGCGAACCTGTTACGGATGAAATCGATTATCAGGCGCTTTCCCTGGCAAAACGTCTTGTCATCGAAATCGAAAACGCCGGAATTATCCGGGAAGTCAGCATAAAAAAGGATGAATGGGAACCGCTTGGTCTCTGTCTTGATGAAACGGAAGCCATGAAACCTCGGCATTGCCGGAACCGTTGCATGTTCTGTTTTATAGACCAGATGCCGCAGGGGATGCGTGAAACATTGTATGTGAAGGATGACGACTGGCGTCTGAGCCTGATGATGGGCAATTATGTTACACTTACAAATGTCTCAGATGAGGAATTTCAAAGAATTATTGCCAGGAAAGCCTCCCCTCTCTATATATCGGTTCATGCCACAGATCCTGAAATCCGCTGCGCGATGCTGCGCAACAAAAATGCCGGTTCTCTGATGGACCGCCTGAAAACACTGAAGGAAAACGGACTTCAGTTCCATTGCCAGGTTGTCTGCTGCCCGGGAGTAAATGACGGAGCCGTTCTGAACAGGACCATCGAGGATCTTGCATCATTGTATCCGGCTTCCCAGTCGATGGCTATTGTTCCTGTCGGACTTACAAAGTTCCGCGACGGACTGGCGGCACTGAAGGGATTTGATGAACAGTCCGCCAGGCAGTTGATTGAACTTGTTCGACAATACCAGAAACGTTTTCTTCAGGAACTCGGAACCAGGTTTGTATATCCGTCGGATGAATTCTATTGTATTTGCCGGGAACCTGTTCCTGACAATTCCGAGTATGAGGATTATCCTCAGATTGAAAACGGCGTGGGTATGCTGCGCCTGCTCGAACAGGAATGCCAGGAAGCTTTTGAGTACCTCTTCTATGACGGATATCCGGAAACGGAAAAACGGAACATCCTGATCCCAACAGGCATTTCCGCAAAGCCTTATATCGAAAAGATAACCAAACGATATGCGCCGAATGGTACAAATGTGAATGTGGTAGCTGTAAAAAACCGTTTTTTCGGTGAAACAATTACAGTTACCGGCCTGATTGTCGGAAATGATCTGATTGATGCACTTAAAGGTATTCCATGCGATGAAATATTGCTTTGCGACACCATGCTGAGGGCAAACACAGATAAATTCCTTGATGATACTACACTGGAAGATGTTAAACACGCACTGAACGTTCCGGTCAGGGTTGTCCAGAATAACGGAGAATCCCTGATCAGGGCGCTTTGGGGATTGGAGGAAGAAAATGTCTAAACCACTCGTGGCGATTGTCGGACGGCCAAATGTCGGAAAATCAACTTTTTTCAATAAAATGGCCGGAAAGCGGATCAGTATTGTTGATGATATGCCCGGAGTTACACGGGACAGGATTACAGCGGACACAGAATGGCTCGGCCGCGCTTTCACTATGATCGACACCGGGGGTATCGATCCGAAAAGTGACGATGTCCTGCTGAGCCAGATGCGTGAGCAGGCAGCTATTGCCATGGAACTTGCGGATGTAATCTGTTTTTTTACGGATGCGCGTGACGGGCTGACAGAAGATGACAAGGAAGTCGCCAACATGCTCCGCAAGACCAGCAAGCCTGTTTTGCTGGTAGTAAACAAAGTGGATTATCTCGGACTGAACGATAACCTGTATGAGTTCTACGAACTCGGATTGGGTGATCCGGTTGGAATCAGCAGCGTGAATATGCTCGGGTTCGGAGACCTTCTTGATCAGATGATTGCCCTGTTTCCAAAGGATGATACCGCCGGACAGGAGGAGGCATCCCCTATTCAGCTGGCAATTGTCGGTCGTCCGAATGTCGGAAAGAGTTCCCTTACAAACCGCCTGCTTGGTGAAAACCGCACCATGGTTTCTGATATTGCAGGAACCACCCGGGATGCGATCGATTCACTGTATACAGATGAAGACGGTACGGTATTCAATATCATTGATACTGCAGGTATACGCAGAAAAAGATCCGTGGAAGATGAAACACTGGAGCGATACAGTGTTCTTCGTTCCATTGCTGCAATCCGGCGATGTGATGTTGCCCTGCTGCTGATTGATGCAAATGACGGCGTTACTGAACAGGATACTAAAATTGCAGGGCTGATCCATGACGAAGGTAAAGCAGTGATTATTATCGTCAATAAATGGGATATGCTTGACAAGGAAACGGGTACATATGAAAAATACAGGAAAAAGGTACTTGATGACCTGAAATTTATGAGTTATGCGCCTGTGATCTTTATTTCCGCTGTGTCCGGACAGCGGATCAGTGCGGTTTTGCCAAAGGTTAAGGAAGTATATGAGACTGCCCGCCGCAGGATTACTACCGGTGTCCTGAATGATGTGCTGAATGATGCTGTAAATGCGCTTCAGCCGCCGATGCAGGGGGGAAAACGGCTGAAAATTTATTATGCGACACAGGGAGGAATTCAGCCGCCGTCCTTTGTGCTGTTTGTTAACGAAGAAAAACTGATGTTCTTCGCATATGAAAGATACCTTGAAAACTTCTTCCGCAAGACTTTCATGTTGGAGGGTACGCCTATACGCTTTATTCTGCGGGAAAAGAAGAAGGAGGAATAAATATGGCCAGGGAAGCTGCAATAATCGTAGCCTGTATTATTGGGTATTTGCTGGGTTCACTGTCCGGCGGTATTATCACCGCAAAACTGGCGAAAGGGCCGGATCTTCATACTGTCGGCAGTAAAAGCACAGGCGCAAGCAATGTACAGCGAACCATGGGCTGGAAATACGGAATCATTACTTTTCTTTTTGATGCGATAAAGGGCCTGCTTACCTGTTTTATCGCAGAGATGATTACAGGAAGCCACATGGCTGTACTCCTTGCCGGGTTATGCTGTGTAATCGGACATAACTGGCCGGTGTTTTTCAGCTTCCGGGGAGGAAAAGGTGTAGCGACAACCGGCGGAGTCATGCTGTACTGTTTTCCCGTACCCGCATTGATCTGTATTGCCATGACGATTGCGGTAATTGCTTTGTTCCGTTATATTTCAGTCGGAAGCATGCTGCTGGTAACCGCTTATTTTATCTTTTCCTTTTTCTTCAGCGGCGGAAACGTATGCGTCATTATCTGGGCAGCAATCCTGATGGTAATGTGCATTGCCAGGCACCATGCGAATATTGACAGGCTGATCCACGGAACGGAAAATAAACTTGGAAACAGGGTCAGATAAACGGAGGATTTCATGAGCACCGATATGAACAGAATCAGGAATTTCTGCATTGTCGCTCATATAGATCACGGCAAAAGTACACTCGCGGACAGAATACTCGAAAAAACCGGCGTGTTTGAAAAACGCGAAATGGTGGAGCAGATCCTGGACAGTATGGAACTGGAAAGAGAACGTGGAATCACCATTAAAAGCAAAGCGGTCCATATGACATATCATGCAAAGGACGGCAATGAGTATATTCTGAACCTAATCGACACACCCGGACATGTGGATTTTACCTATGAGGTCAGCCGTGCGCTGGCAGCCTGTGAAGGCGCATTGCTGGTGGTTGATGCGACACAGGGTATAGAGGCGCAGACTCTTGCCAATGTCTATATGGCACTGGAACATGATCTGGAAACAATTCCCGTCATCAACAAGATCGATCTCCCTTCTGCAAGGCCTGAGGAAGTCCGGCAGGAAATAGAAGATGTTATCGGTCTGGATGCCAGTTATGCTCCCTGTATTTCAGCCAAAACAGGCCTGAATGTTGAAGATGTGCTTGAAGCGATTGTAAATCATATTCCGCCGCCTGTCGGAGATCCGGATGCGGCACTGAAGGCTTTGATTTTTGACGCATATTATGACAATTACCGCGGAGCAATCTGTTTTATCCGGGTAATGGACGGAACAATCCGTCCCGGTATGAGAATGCGACTCATGTCAACCGGCAGTGAATTTGATGTTGTGGAAGTCGGAACATTTGATCCCGGGTACAGGCCCTGTGATGAACTGAAAGCCGGTGATGTCGGCTATGTTTCTGCATCCATAAAGGATGTTCGTGACACACGGGTCGGCGATACCATCACGGATGCTGCAGCTCCGGCTGCTGAACCGCTCCCTGGTTACCGTCATGTTACTCCGATGGTATACTGCGGCATTTATCCTGCGGACGGAGCGGACTATCCCGCATTGAAGGATGCACTCGAAAAGCTACGGATGAACGATGCTTCCCTGTCATTTGAACCCGAAACATCGGTCGCTTTGGGATATGGCTTCAGATGCGGATTCCTCGGCCTTCTGCATATGGATATTATGACAACCCGGCTTGAGCGGGAATTCGACCTGAATCTTGTTACTACAGCGCCCAGTGTCATTTATCGTGTTACAAAAACAAACGGAACGGTTTTAATGATTGACAATCCGACAAATCTTCCTTCTGTTGCTGAAATTGCAGAAATGGAGGAACCGTTTGTCCATGCCACCATTTATTCTCCGCAGGAATACGTCGGGACTCTGATGGAGCTTTGCCAGGATAAACGCGGCGTGTTTATAGATATGCAGTATGAAGGCAACCGTGTAAAACTGAATTATGATATGCCTCTGAATGAAATCATCTTTGATTTCTTTGACCAGGTGAAGAGCCGCAGTCGCGGATATGCCTCATTTGACTATGAATTAAAGGATTACCGTCCAAGTGATCTCGTTAAACTTGATATTCTGCTGAACGGCGATATATGCGATGCTTTTTCAATTATTGTACACCGGGATAAAGCCTATGCACGCGGAAGGGGTATTGCGGAAAAGCTGAAGGATGTCATTCCGCGGCAGATGTTCGAAATTCCGATACAGGCGGCAATCGGCGGAAAAGTGATTGCCCGTGAAACTGTAAAAGCAATGCGCAAGGATGTGCTTGCAAAATGCTACGGCGGTGATATAACCCGCAAAAAGAAGCTGCTTGAAAAGCAAAAAGAAGGGAAAAAACGCATGCGTCAGTTTGGTACGGTACAGGTCCCCAGCGAAGCATTCCTCGCTGTCCTGAAAATGGATTGATCCATGTACGGGAATATTTTTCTTCCGGAAGATGTATCGAGGACGGCTTTTTTTACCGGGCACAGGCATCTGAGGGAAGATCAGAAAGAAATGATATCTTCAGCCATTTTTCAATGCCTGAATGAAGCATACGAGGCAGGATACAGAAGGTTTTTCTGTGGCTGCGCACTTGGCTTTGATACGTTGGCTGCATTTCAGACTGTCAGGCTGAGGCAGATCCATCCGGATGTTATTCTTTCACTGGCTATTCCGTGCGAAAACCAGTCGGACAGATGGAGTGAAAAGGATAAAGAAGTGTACAGAAGGATACTGGAACTGGCCGATGAGAAAACTGTTCTGTCACCGTTTTATTACCAGGGTGTCATGCTGACACGGAACCGTTATATGGCTGACCGTTCCTCTCTCTGTATCTGTTATCTGTCGGTAATGCGCGGAGGAACAGCTTCAACTGTTCGGTACGCGCTTGTTCATGACAGAATCAAAATTGTAAATCTGGCTGTCTGTGAAGATCACAATTCGGATCTTTTGAGGGAAAACACATGGAACTTTACGTTCATATCCCCTTCTGTATGCAAAAATGCCGTTACTGTTCCTTTACATCTTATGCAGCCAAAGAAAATGAGTATGCGGCATATATCGATCTGCTGCTGAAGGAAGCTGAAAGCCGGGTTCATGAAATGGCGGAGCCAGTCCGCTCGGTCTATATAGGCGGAGGAACACCGTCTCTGATTTCGCCTGAATTGTTCCGCAAACTTACTGACGGTCTTAATGCTGTATTTGGTTTTGATCATGTCACTGAGTTTTCTTCGGAAGCAAATCCCGGAACTGTTACTCCTGAATGGCTTGAAAGCGCCGTATCTGCAGGCGTCAATCGTTTGTCTTTCGGGATGCAGGCCTGTCAGGAAAATCTGCTGCGAACGCTCGGAAGAATCCATCATTTTGATGAGGTCTGTTCATCCGTCCTTGCAGCAAGAAAAGCAGGCATCAGTAACCTGAATCTTGATCTGATGTTTGGTATTCCCGGACAGCGTATCCGTGACTGGGATGAAACGCTGGAAGCAGCGCTTGAACTGAATCCTGAACATATCAGCGCATACGGACTGATTCCTGAGGAAGGGACTCCCCTTTTTGATGACCTTGAAACAGGCAGTATCAGTCTCCCCGATCCGGACGAAGAAAGGGATATGTATAGCCTGGCGGTCGATAAACTCGCCAGACATGGTTTTCAGCAGTATGAAATATCGAATTTCGCCAGGACAGGCTTTGAATGTCGTCACAACATAGGATACTGGAAGCAGATCCCTTATATCGGACTTGGCGTATCGGCTGCGTCCATGATTGATGTATTATACAGTCCGTGTGGAATGAAATATATTCGAAAGACAAATCCCTCATCACTGGATGAATATCGGGAAATGCTTCAGCTTCCGGGCAAAAAAAACCGTACAGAACTGGTTACCGCCTCAGAGGCAAGATTTGAAACAATGATGCTTGGCCTGAGAATGAACGAAGGAGTAAGTGAAGAAGCATTTTTCCGTATGCACGGTATGACAATTGATTCATGTTACGGCAGCAGACTTGTTATACTGGAAAGCAAAGGTCTGCTTATACATGACAACGGACGATGGAGACTGACAGCGCGTGGATTCGATATCCAGAACAGTGTACTTGTTGAGCTGATGGATGACTGAATCAGTTCAGTGCAATAGTATGCCCTTCTCCCGAAAAATACCCGGCAGCATATTGTTCAATGAGATTCAGCTCATTTTTCTGTGCCGGATCTCTGTGAAGCTGCTGTACACATTGAGTTACTTCATCCAGAAGCCGGATATCCGTGAAAAGCAAATTATTTCCGCTTTCACCCGATTGCCTGGTACCCAGAAGGTCTCCCGGGCCTCTGATTTCAAGATCTTTCTGTGCTATAACAAATCCGTCGTTTGTTGAGCAGAAAACTTTCAGGCGTTCAGAAGGTTCCGCAAAGAGAAAGCACCAGCTCTCATCTGATCCGCGTCCGACACGTCCGCGAAGCTGATGAAGCTGGCTGAGACCGTACCGCTCAGCGTTTTCAATGATCATGATGGTAGCATTTGGATTGTTGACACCTACTTCAATAACAGTGGTTGAGACAAGTACGTCATAGAGCCCGGATGAAAAGTCATGCAGCACGCTGTTTTTTTCTTCGGTTTTTTGTCCTCCCCATGTCAGGCCGATACGAAGTCCCGTCAGTTCATTCTGCTTCAGGCTGTCATACAAGGCTTTGGCGCTGTGAAGCTCCTGTTTTTCATCATCTTCATCCACAAGCGGACAAACAATATAGGCCTGTTTTCCTTTTGAAATCTCATTCCGAAGAAAACGGTACATATCATTCCGTTTGCTTTCAGGTACAAGACGGGTTTTGACAGGCACGCGTCCGCCGGGAAGTTCATCAATCACCGAAAGATCAAGATCTCCGTAGAGGATCAGTGCAAGGGTTCTCGGGATAGGTGTTGCCGACATAACGAGTACATGAGGAACACGTTCAGTTGCCTTCCCTTTCTGCTGAAGGCTGCTGCGCTGGTTTACGCCGAACCGATGCTGTTCATCTGTAATGACCAGTCCAAGTTTTCCGTATTCAACATCCTTGCTGATTAAAGCATGTGTACCGAACACAGCATCACATTGTCCGTTTTTCAGTTCCTGCAGGATTTCCCGGCGTTCTTTCGCCCGGGTGCTTCCCGTAAGCAGACGGCAGCTTATTCCAAGCGGACCGAGTATCTTTAAGGCGTTTTCATAATGCTGCACTGCCAGGATTTCCGTCGGTGCCATCATTGACGTCTGATAACCGGATAAAGCGGTAAGCCAGATTGCACCAAAGGCAACAGCAGTTTTACCGCATCCGACATCTCCCTGGACCAGTCTGCTCATCGCTGTATCTTTCTGAAGATCTGTCGAAATATCTTTCAGAACACGTTTCTGGGCACTGGTCGGATTAAACGGCAGAGAATTCCAGTATTCATCGGTTTTCTGTTGATTGAATGAAAATGGAAAGCCCGGTTGTTTTACGGATCCTGCAAAAGATACATATATCAGATAAAGAAGGATCCTTTCAAAGGACAGCCTTCTTCTTGCAATGAGTAAAGCGGTTTCATTATCCGGAAAATGCGCCTGCCGGATGGCGTAATTCAGCTCACACAAATGGTGGCGCAGCCTGAATCCGTCCGGAAGCGTTTCGGGGCAGCAGTCATCCACTTTTTCCAGTGCTGATCTGATCAGTTTCAGAAATGACCTGGCGGGAAATCCTTTCATTGGTTTGTAAACGGGAACAAGCCCTTCATCAGGCAGGGCAAACTTTGGATTCTGCAGTACTCTTCTGCCGTTTTTTACCGTAAGACGGCCATACAGGCGAAGTGATTGTCCTGCTTTCATTTCCCCTGCGATCCAGGGCATGTTATACCAGCAAACAGGCATTTTGCCGGTATCGTCTTCAATAGTGGCAGTAACTTTTTTCAATCCGTGAAAAACGGACAGTTTCGGCGGCTGCAGCAGCGTTCCGGATACAAGAATCATACCCTCCTGCTTTGTGGAGCATGGAAATATGCTGCTGTGGTCTTCATATCTTACCGGAAGTGTATACAGCAAATCGCGCAATGAGAAAACTCCCATTGCGCGCAGTGTTTCAGCCCTTACAGGACCGATTCCGGCCAGTTCTGTCAGTTCCATCTGTTACTCCACGGAGATCAGATAATAGTACAGAGGCTGTCCGCCGTTATGATATTCGACATCGCAGTCACTATACTGGCTTTCAATTTCTTCAGCAATGTTTTTTGCGTCTTCCTCGGAAACATCGGCCCCGTAGTAAACGGTAATCAGTTCATCTTCATCTGTGATGATTTCTTTCATCATTTCAAGGACAACATCGCGTACTGAATGACCGGAAAACTCAATCTGTCCGTTATGCAGTCCGATAATGTCTCCCTGTTTGATTTCAATACCGTTGTATTCACTGTCACGGATTGCATAGGTTACCATGGCTGTCTTGACATGCTGGGCGGCTTCGTTCATGCGCTGCATATTTTCATCGGGATTGTTGTCGTTCTGGAAAGCGATGGCAGCAGCAATTCCCATTGCGACATTCTTTGTCGGAATGACGCGAACATCCCTGGAAGAAAGTTCTGCAGCCTGATTCGCCGCAAATATAACATTTCCGTTATTCGGAAGGATAAAAATACATTCAGCGTTGACCTGGTTGATTGCATTGAGCAGATCATCCACGGAAGGATTCATGGTCTGACCGCCTTCTACAATCTTATCCACATTCAGATCCTGGAAGAAACGGGAGAAACCGGAGCCAAGGGAAACCGCCACAAAACCATACTTCTTTTCCGGTTCTGCGTTAATCTCTGCAGGTGTTTCGCTGGCCGGAGCTTTAGTTTCCGCAGATTGTTCAAGAGCACGTTTCATTGCAGCAAGATTGTCAATCTTGATATCTGTGATTTCAGCAAGTTCGATGCCGTAATCCAGTGCAAATCCGGGATTGTCCGTATGAACGTGCACTTCTGCTCTTGTCAGATCTCCGGTAACCGATACAGCATCGCCTATTCTGTTCAGCCTGCGGCGGAAAGAGTCGAGATCATGCTCATCGCAGTCATCCCTGAACTGGTTCAGAATAAATGAAACACAGTATGTATAGGTCAGGTCTCGGGTCAGATCATGGCAGTCGTCTGATACGGTCTGCACATCATTTTCCATCGCGTCTTCCGTAACGGAAATATCTTCACCGCGGAGAACTGCTGCATATCCCTGGTAGATCAGCATCAGTCCGCGTCCGCCGGAATCAACTACGCCCGCCTGTTTAAGGGCGGGAAGCATTTCTGGCGTTTTTTTCAGAATTGCTTCGCCGCTCTTCAGAATGACATTGATCAGCTGATCATAATCATCGGGAGCTTTCTGAGCTTGTTTGACAGCATCTTCTGCTACAACACGGGCAACAGTCAGGATTGTGCCTTCCTTAGGCTTCATTACGGCTTTATAGGCCATTTCAGAGCCTTTCATAAGGGCTTCTGCAAACTGTACGGGGGTGATCTTTTCAACACCGTTCAGTGCCTTGGCAAAACCGCGAAGCAGCTGGCTGGTAATAACACCCGAGTTTCCGCGCGCGCCTTTCAGGGCACCCTTGGCAAGCGCATTGGCGGCTTCGTCAGCACGCAGATATTCCTTGCTGTTGATTTCCCTTGTTGCAGACTGCATGGTCAGGGACATATTGGTACCGGTATCGCCGTCCGGAACAGGAAAAACATTCAGTGCATCAACAGCTTCGCGGTTTCTCTCGAGGATAGCGGTTCCAGCTATCACCATGTCCCGCAGCAACAGACCGTCAATTGTTTTAAACTGTATCAAAGGAATATTCCTCCGTTATCAAAATTGGGTTGCTGTCGCTTAAACCCTGATTCCCTCAACAGAGATGCTGACTTTCCGGACTTTTACACCGGTTGTGCTCTCCAGTTTATAGCGGACTGTTTCCACAATGGTTTTGCAGACCTCGGAAATTGAAATACCGTATTCGACAATTATGTAGAGATCAACATCCAGCATATCGCCGACATTTCGGATCTGTACACCTTTGGTCAGGTTTTCACGGCCAAGCCATTCAACAATGCCGTCAGTGGCACGCTGCCCGGACATGGCAACAATGCCGTAGCATTCAAGCGCAGCATATCCGACAACCTTGAGCATGACATCTTCTGCAATATAGATTGTACCGTATTCGTTTTTGACTTTGCACTCCATGAGATTCCCTCCCGTATAAAACGTTGCGGGTTTCCGCACACAATAAGTGATCCTTCTTCAGGACTAAAAAATTATACAGTAAATTCATGTTTTTATCAAGCCATAAGCCCTCTTGACATTTGGTGTCAATTAGAACATAATGATTTAGCAATGATGGGAAGAGTATTCTGAGTCTTGTTTTCAGAGAGTTTCCGGATGCTGCGAGGAAACAGCAGAATCAGAAGAAGTACATCCCGGAGCAGTCGCCTGAAATCTCAGTAGGGTTGACACGGTTCGCCGTTTACAGCGTTTCTGAGATGGCAGTTTTCTGCCGAATGGAAGTGGTACCGCGGTTTTCGCCTTCCGGCGAAAACCGTTTTATTATTTTTATATCGGAGGGTTATCCAATGTCTGATATAGCGCAGCTTAGATTTGCACACAGATTTGATCAGGTTACCGGCAGCGCCATCCGTGAAATTTTTAAGGTCATTGCTCAGCCGGGAATGATTTCATTTGCCGGCGGCAATCCTTCCCTGGACGCACTGCCGGACCGACAGGTCAGTGAACTGGCACAGTATGTTCTTGAACAGGACGGAAAAGCCATCCTGCAGTATGGCGCGACAGAAGGATACAGACCGTTTCTGGAAAGTTTGAAGGCATATGTGGAGAACCAGCTCGGTGTCAGTGTTCCGGCTGTGCTCCCTGTTACCGGTTCAACACAGGCGATGGATCTTCTTTGCAAAGCGCTGATTGATCCCGGAGACACAGTCCTGGTTGAGGACCCGTCATTCCTCGGGAATCTTCAGTGCCTGAAGCTTTATCAGGCAAATCTTGTTCCTGTTATGAGCGATGACAGTGGAATGGTCATAGATGACCTTGAAGAAAAAATACGCACTTATCATCCCAAACTGCTTTATACCATCCCGACATTTCAGAATCCCACCGGGAAAACGCTGCCGGAAGATCGCAGAAAAGCTGTGGCAGAACTCGCAAATCAGTACGGCATGGTTGTGGCTGAAGATGATCCCTATCGCGATCTTCGTTATGACGGTTCTCCCTGTCATTCCATAAAGTATTACGACCGGAATGGCTGGGTCATGTTCCTCGGAAGCTTCAGTAAAATCATCTCACCGGGGCTGCGGGTCGGCTTTATTGCCGGTGATGCCGGTATCATAAGAAAGTGCACAATCGGCAAACAGTCCACGGATGTTCATACGGCAAATCTCAATCAGGCAATCGTTGATCAGTATCTGCGCCGCGGCATGCTTCCGGACCATATTAAGACAATCTGTGCAGGTTATAAACAGAAAATGCATAAAATGCTTGATTGTCTTGATGAGTTCCCGGAGGGCGTTATTCATACAAAACCGGAAGGCGGCCTGTTTATCTGGGCAGAGCTGCCGGAAGGCGCAGATACGGTTCAGCTGCTTGCCGAAGCAGTTGAACGAAAAGTTGCCTATGTTCCGGGGACATATTTCTGTGTAAACGGTGGCCGTATGAATACATTGCGGCTCAACTTCTCAAACAGCACAATGGATCAGATTGAATCAGGCATGGCTGTACTGAATGAACTGATCAGGTCAAAAATATAAGTAAGGAGAATGAAACAATGGAACATATTCTTGATGTACTGAAGGAACGCGGATTTATTGCCCAGGTTACATTTGAGGACGAACTGTACGAACAGCTGAAATCCCCTACTACGTTTTACGTCGGATTTGATCCGACTGCGGACAGTCTTCATATCGGTCATTATATTCCGATTATGGCTATGGCTCATATGCAGCGTGCCGGACACAAACCGATTGCGCTGATGGGAGGCGGAACGGCTATGATCGGTGATCCGTCAGGGAAAACAGATATGCGGAAGATGCTTACTGTCGAAACCATTGACCATAATGTTGAATGCATAAAAAAGCAAATGTCCCGTTTCCTGGATTTCAGTGACAATAAGGCGCTGATCGTCAATAACGGCGACTGGCTCCGGCATCTGAATTTTATTGAATTTATGAGAGATATAGGTTCTCAGTTTTCTGTAAACCGCATGCTTACTGCAGAGTGCTATAAAGCAAGAATGGCTACGGAAAACGGACTGAGTTTCCTCGAATTTACTTACATGTTGATGCAGAGCTACGATTTCCTTGAACTTTTCCATCGTTACGGATGCCGTCTTGAAATGGGCGGAAATGACCAGTGGAGCAATATGCTTGGCGGCGCTGATCTTGTCAGAAAAAAGGAAAACGAAAAAGCTTTTGCATGTACATTCCAGCTTCTTCTGACTCACGACGGTAAAAAAATGGGCAAAACAGAAGCAGGTGCACTGTGGCTTGATCCTGAAAAGACAACTCCCTATCAGTTTTATCAGTACTGGAGAAATGTTGACGATAAAGATGTTGAAAAGTGCCTTGCACTGTTGACCTTCCTTCCGATGGATGAAGTAAGACGGCTCGGTGCGCTGAAAGATGCCGAAATCAACGAGGCAAAGAAAGTTCTTGCATTTGAAGTAACAAAACTTGTACACGGTGAAGAAGAGGCAGTCAAAGCGGCTGAAGCCTCGCAGGCCTTGTTCGGATCCGGTTCCTCATCAGATAATGTTCCTGCTCTGGAGATTTCAGAGCCTGATTTTGCAGAAGATGCCAGAGTATCAACCATGCTGGTAAAATCTGGTCTGTGCAAGAGTCAGAGTGATGCAAGAAAACAGATAGAACAGAATGCTGTATCTGTCAATGATCAGAAAATTACAGATCCCCTTTGTTTACTTACTCGGGAACAGGTCGGCAGTGAAGGAGCAATGCTGAAAAAAGGCAAAAAAGGATTCTGCCGGATTGTTATCAAATGATTGAATCATATCTAACCGTAGCGGGTTTATCCAACGGGGAGATTGTAATCAGTAAAAGCCGTTTTATCGGTTATGCTGTTCCCTGTGAGAAGGAAGAAGATGCGGTTTCGTTTATTCAGAAACTTCGTGATGAGCATAGAGTTGCCCGTCATCATTGTTATGCATATATCATCGGGGAAAACAGCGGAATAATGCGTTACAGTGATGACGGAGAGCCGGGCGGTACTGCAGGATTGCCTATAATGGAAGTCCTGAAGCAGCGTAAAATTGTGAATTGCTGCATAGTCGTTGTCCGGTATTTCGGCGGTGTCCTGCTTGGAACAGGCGGGTTGGTTCGTGCTTATACACAGGCTGCCCAGGCAGCGGTGGATGCAGCTGGGATTGTCCGGATGGAACTTACCGGTGTGGATATCTGTGAACTCCCCTATTCATCATGGGACAGATTCCGATATGCTGCGGAACATCTTCCTGTAAGGATCGATAATGTGGAATATGCTCATATGATCAGCTTTCACATCATTTACAGGGTGTCTGACAGGGAATATGTCATTTCCAGGCTGATGGAAGCAACAGAGCGGAAACTGTCTTCAATCCCGAAAGAAGAGATTTATGCACCGTGGAAAGTCGAATAAAAACCGGGCTGTCATATAAAAGACAGCCCGGTTTTTGATTTGTCAGACAAGAGACAGGCCGAGTTCCATCATGTTTCTGAAGCCGATTTGTCTTTCTTCTGCAGGCAATTCTTCTCCGGTAACAAGGCTGTCAGATATTGAACAGATTGCCAGTGCGTTTTTTCCAGCTCTTGCAGCATTCATATATAGTGCTGCTGCTTCCATTTCTACAGCAAGCACACCGAGCTTTGACAGTGTTTCGGTCTGACTTGCATCTGAATAAAAGGCATCAGAAGAAAACAAAGGACCGCAGACGACATTGCATGGAAGATTCCTGGCATATTCCATTGCCTTGGAAAGAAGTTCATAGCTGCAGCATGGAGCGGCATTTCCTCTGAATCCAAAGCTGCTGATATATCCGGAATCAGTATATGCACTCATGGCAATTACTATATCTTTGAGTTTCAGCCTGGGGGAAATAGCGCCGGCCGATCCGATCCTGATAATGTTTTTTACATCATAGAAATTGAAAAGCTCATAGGAATATATACCGATGGAAGGGCAGCCCATACCGCTTGCCATAACAGATACTTTTCTTCCCTTGTAATAGCCGGTATATCCCTGCACATTTCTGACATTGTTGACAAGTTCAGCCTTTTCGAGATACTGTTCCGCGATAAATTTCGCTCGAAGCGGATCACCCGGCATAAGAACGGTTTCGGCGAATGCACCGGCCGGTGCGTTGATATGAGGGGTCGGAATTCGGGAACTCATAATTTTTTCCTCCTTGAAATATGTTTTTGATATTATTCTTTCCAGTGTGCATGGATCTGCTCCGTCAGTTGTCCGAGTGTGGGAATATCAATCAGTTTCAATGAGCCGTATGGAAGGAACAGCATTCTTTCTGCTGATTGTCTGTAGCAATCGGTTATCTGCAGAAGTTCTGAAAGATCCGTTTCGGTATGATGCATCTCAGATTCAATAATCACTGTGCAGATTTTTACCCATAATCTGTTTACAGTATGAAGAATCAGCTCTGTGACAATCTCAGTTTTGCCACAGACCAGAATGCCTTCATTTTGTCCGCGCTGAATCAGTTTCATGACCAAAGGATAAAACCGTTCGGCAAGGGAATCACAGTATGCAGCTCTGACCATTCTTCCTTCCGGAAGCATGAATACAGGCAGAATCATCAAAAGAAAACTGAGTTTTTCATCCCCCAGCGGGATCATTCCGGACAGACACGTGTTCAGCTGATCAATAACGGAATCTTCTTCATTGAATACGGGGGACAGTGTTTCATAAATCTGGTCTGCCCTTTTTCTGCAGATGCCCTCGAGCAGTGCTTCCTTACTGATAAAATGATGATAAAAGCTTCCTTTGCTGCTGTGCAGTTGATCAAGGATATCCTGAATGCTTGTCTGTTCATACCCTTTCCGGCAGAAAAGCTGTTCAGCAGTATAAAGAATTTCCTGCTTTCTGAGGTCTCCTTTTTTCAAACAACGTCTCCCCTTTTCTGCTGATATTGATCAGACCGCATATCCTGCAGCCATTCCGGATGAGAAAGCGAACATCAGGTTAAAGCCTCCGCAGTCACCATCTACATTCAGCACTTCACCGGCTGCATACAGCCCCGGAATAATCTTTGATTCCATAGTAGCCGGATTGAATTCGCTGCAGTCAGCTCCGCCGGCAGTTACCTGAGCAAAATCAAAACCTTTTGTACCGTATATATCGATCCTGTAATGTGTCGCAGCGTATATAATGCGGCAGAGGTCCTCTTCTGTAAGGTCGCCGGCAGTTTCTCCCCGCAGCGCGATCTGAGCCTGCTTCATGACAGCATAGGCCAGTTTGGAATTGAGGATGCCCTCAAGAATCGTTACGGGGGAAAAACGGGAATACATACTTTGCCTTCTGATCAGCTCTTTTTTGATTTCATCGGAATTGCTGAATATATGATTCAGAAAATCAAGCTCTATATACGACTGCTGAACACCGGTAAAACGTGCGCACTGCATAATGCAGATGCCGCTTACACCGTAATCTGTAAACAGTACTTCTCCTTCTTCCCGATGCAGCAGATCCGAATTATGATAGAGGGAAACCCTGCATTTTATTCTGATTCCTGTAAGGCCGGATATACTCCTTTTATCGGTTATCAGAGGAACAAGTGCAGGTGAAACCGGAACAATTCTGTGCCCGAATAACTCCAGCAGGTGATAACCGTCGTCCGTTCCTCCAAGTTTCGGTTGCGCGGCACCGCCGCATGTAATCAGCAACTTTCGGCTGTAAAATGACTCTCCGTCTGCTGAACAAACACAAAAACCATTGTCATTCTGGCTGACATTTTTGACTGCAGTATTGTTTTTTAATTCAATCTGATAAAGTTTCAGCGCGTTTTTCAGGACATTCATCACGGAAGCAGACTGACATGACAGAGGATATCTTCTTCCGTCCGCTTCATCAGTCATCATCAGTCCGATATGCCGGAAAAAATCGGTCAGTCTTTTTGCTGAATACCTGCTGAGTACATCAGATGCAAACTGACTGTCTCCGTAATATCTGAGGCTGCCGGTGTTCATCAGATTGCACCGGCCGTTTCCGGAAGCCTGGATTTTTCGTCCGGGATGATCAGCTTTTTCCAGTAGCAGTACTGTTTTTCCTCTTTCTGCTGCAATGATGGATGCGATGATTCCGGAAGCACCGCCTCCTGCAACAATCAAATCATAATACTCTTTCAACAGGGACACCCTCAAAAAACAGAATTTGGTCTGTTAAATTATATGATAAACAGACTTCAGTTCATTTGTCAAGGTTCCGTCCGGATTGTATATAATCAGCGGAGGAAAAGGATGCAGCATTGGTTTCGCATCCTTTACAGCTTCAATCAGAACAAGGTTTGCAGGTTTATCAGCATATGGATACACCAGCTGGAATCTCTTTGGTTCAAGATGATGAAGTTGAAGTATTTTCATAATATAAAGCATTTGTGGAGCGGGATATACAAGGAACAGTTTCCCCCTGCCTTTCAGCAATCTGAATGCTCCCGAAAAAAGATGATCCAGCGTGTCTTCGTTTTGGCTTCTTGCAATGGCTTTTTCTTTCCGTGGACTGACAAGAGATGCGTCAGGGTGTCCATACGGCGGGTTGCAGACAGCAGCATCAATTGTGCACGGCTTGATAAATTCATCTGCTTTTTTTACATCGGAATGGATAACAGCAATAACATCTTCCAGACTGTTTATTACTGCATTTCTCTCTGCAAGTTCAGCAGCTTCTTTCTGTATGTCAATGGCAAAAAATTTTTTTCCCTTTTTTCTTCCGTGTAGCAGGAGCGGCAGAATGCCGTTTCCGGTACCCAGATCAGCAACGGTATCAGTTGGCCTGATTTCCGCAAAATGAGCCAGCAGAACAGAATCCATTCCGAACCGGAAAGATTTTTTCTTTTGTATCAGATGCATACCGTTCAGCTGAAGATCTTCAACCGTTTCATCATCATTCAGAGTATACTGCAATGTTTCCTCCTGAAAATCAGGGATGTGCATGTTGCACATCCCTGAAAATTTATCCTGGAATCTTATTCGATATCAACGACAACAGGGTTTGGCTCTTCAGGTTTAATATCCTCAGGAGATTTCTCCCTGAACAGCGATTCGTACAGCTTGATATATTCACATGCTGAATGGGTCCAGCTGTAGTCGCCTTTCATGCCTCTTTGCTGAAGCTTTGTCCAGATCTCAGGCTGATTTCTGTAATATTCTGTAGCTCGCTCGATCGTATGAAGCATATCATGCGCGTTATAGTTAAAGAATGTAAATCCGTTTCCTTCACCACTGAATTCATTATAGCTCAGCACAGTGTCACGTAAACCGCCTGTTTCACGGACAATCGGAACAGTGCCGTATCTCATGGCAATCATCTGACTTAATCCGCAAGGCTCAAACTGGCTCGGCATCAGGAACATATCCGCGCCTGCATAAATCTGATGTGCAAGTGTATGATCCATGGTAAAGCGTGCAGCCACACGGCCTTTATATTCTGTTTCAGCCCAGCTGAAAAGATTGAAATATCTTCCTTCGCCCATACCAAGTACAACCAGCTGTACATCCTGCCGCATGATATCCGCAATTACATAGTCTACCAGATCAAGCCCTTTCTGATTGCTGAGGCGTCCGACCATTCCGATAACAGGAACATCCGGTTTGACATCAAGTCCCAGTTCTTCCTGAAGAGCTTTCTTGCATACGGCTTTTCCATGAGTATTATCTGCGGAATAATTCATTTTGATCCGGTTGTCAGTGGCAGGATCATATTCATACATATCAATGCCGTTCAGCACGCCGAACAGATCCTTGTTCCTGGCACGGAGAAGACCGTCAAGTCTTTCACCGTAATATGCTGTCTGAATCTCTTCTGCATAGGAAGGACTGACTGTTGTAATCAGATCGCAGTAAACCAGTGCAGCCTTCATGAAATTGGAACAGCCGAAACATTCAAGCTTGTCATCTGTCCACAGACTGTCGCCAAGGCCGAGTATGTCCTGAACTTCACGTATGCCGAATATACCCTGATACTGCAGATTATGTATAGTGAAAACAGTTTTTATTCCCGAATAGAAAGGAAGATGTGCATATTGAATCTTAAGCAGTGCCGGAATCATCCCGCTCTGCCAGTCATGTGTATGGATAATATCAGGCTGAAATCCGATCAGCGGTAGCATATTCAGGACGCCGCGGCAAAAGAAACCGAATCTTTCATATTCATCTCCGCCCATACCATAGATATACGGACGGCCGAAATAATACTTGTTGTCCATGAAATACCAGGTGACATTGTCCTTTTTGATCATTTCAATACCGCAGTACTGACGCCTCCAGCCAAGCTGAACCTCAAAATCGCATACATGGGTCATTTTCTGAATATATTCCTGCGGGATTGAACTGAACTGGGGAATAATCACCCTGACATCATGTCCTTCTTTTGCCAGAACGGGAGCTAATGCCCCGACTACATCGGCAAGTCCGCCTGTTTTGACAAAAGGAACAGACTCACTGGCGGCAAAAAGAATTTTCATCCGTAACAATCCTCCCTTATATTGTCAGATTACTACATTCTTGGCAATAACAATGGGATAAGCTTCCGGTCCGATCAGTTTTGAATTGCGTTTAATAACAGTCTGCTTATCCAGAATACAGTTCTCGATATAAGCCCCCTCCTGCACCTGTCCGTCCTGCATAATAATACAGTTTTTAACATGTGCATTGGGCGCCACTTTTACGCCGCGGAAAAGGACACTGTTTTCAACTGTGCCGTCAATCTGGCATCCGTCAGCGACAAGAGAATTGATGGACTTTGATTCGCTGCTGTAAAATGCTGGCATTTCATCCCTGACTTTTGTAAATACAGGCAGTTCATCGACGAAAAGTCTTTTGCGGATATCCGGTTTCAGAATATCCATATTGAATTTGAAATAACTCTGAACTGAATCAATATTCCAGCATACGCCCCGATATTCATATGCATTGACTTTTGCCTGTTTTTCCTGTACGAGTCTGAGCAAAAGATCCTTTCCCAGATCGTGCAGTCCGTGCGCAACTGCTTTGTCGACGAGTTCCTTCAGGAATTCCCTTCTCATCAGAATGACCTGCATAAATGTATTTTCATATGTGGGATGAGTCGGTTCAACCTCAATATCCGTAACAATACCGCTTTCATTCAATGAAATGTATGTTCCGAATTCATCGCGGCGCATACCAGGATCTTTTGTATACATCAGTGTAACATCAGCGCCGGTGGATTCATAGAATGCGATCATTTCCCTGAAATTGGCATTATATATGATATTGCTGTTGCTTAATACAACAAGTTCCTGTTTGCTGCGGTTGATGTAATCCGTATTGGATCTCAACGCATCAAGCACACCGGGATACAGTCCTACATTTTCCCTCGTCAGGAAAGGAGGAAGAATATGAAGGCCGTTGTTCTTTCCGTGCAGGTCCCATTCTTTTCCCGAGCCGAGATGGTCCATCAGGCTATGATAGTTTTTCTGCATGATAACGCCAATATTTTTCATTCCGCCGTTGACCATGCTGGAAACAAGAAAATCAATCACCCTGAAGCGCCCTGCAACAGGAAGGGCAGCAATTGCTCTGATAATTGTCAGTTCGCGCAGTCGTGCATCATTCTCGCCTGTATAGATAATTCCCATAACATCCTTCATGGCTCTAATTCATCCTTTCATTTTTTTCAAATACATCAGAAAGTATAGGATTCATCAACCTGCTGGCCTGCGGGAACAGAAACACCCGCCGGAAGAGTGACACCCTGCCCGATGACGGCGATATTTCCTTCATTTTCACCGATGATTGAACCGGCACCGACTGTCGCATTTTCTGCAATGATGGATCTGCGAACAATAGCCCCGCGCTTAATAACGCTGCCGGGCATTACAACGCTGTACTCCACATCTGCGCCTTCTTCAATCACAACTCCGGCAAACAGAACAGAATGATTTGCCTTTCCGTAAACTTCACAGCCTTCGGTGATCAGCGTATCGGTAATAACAGCTCCCTGTGCGATATAATGCGGCGGCATACCGGGATTTTTTGAGTAAATCCGCCATTTTTTATCGTGCATATTCATTGGCATCGGGTTATCAATCAGGTCCATATTCGCTTCCCACAGGCTTTCTATAGTCCCGACGTCTTTCCAGTATCCGTTGAAATCATATGCAACCAGAACTTGCTTGTCCCTTAGCATATTGGGGATTATATTTTTTCCAAAGTCATTGGAGCTGTTTTTGTCTGCTTCATCCTCTGTAAGATACTGACGGAGTTTATCCCATGTAAAAATATATACACCCATGGAAGCTTTGTTGTTTTTTGGATTCTTCGGTTTCTCTTCAAATTCTGTAATCTTTCCGTCAGCATCTGTATTCATGATACCGAAACGGGAAGCTTCCTCCCATGGTACTTCACGTACGGCAATCGTGGCGTCAGCACCGTGACGGATATGATAATCAAGCATGGCGTTATAATCCATTTTGTAAATATGGTCACCGCTCAGGATCAGTACATAATCAGGGTGATACTGTTCGATAAAGGCCATATTTTGATATATGGCATTGGCTGTACCGCGGTACCATTCACCGCTTTTCCCTTTCTGGTATGGCGGAAGAACAAACACACCGCCATTGGAAATGTCCAGATCCCAGGGAGCGCCGCTACCGATATACGCATTCAGTTCAAGCGGCTGATACTGTGTAAGTACACCGACTGTATCAATACCGCTGTTCGTGCAGTTGCTCAGCGGAAAATCAATAATGCGATATTTTCCGCCATATGGAACAGCAGGTTTTGCAACATTTTTAGTCAGAATACCAAGACGGCTCCCCTGTCCGCCCGCCAAAAGCATTGCAATGCATGTCTTCTTTCTTAACACGGATTTACACACTCCTTCATAGAATTTTGTCAATGAAAAACTGACGCGCGTATCTTTGGCAGATCAGCTATCTTTTTGATGTAATTTTATTGTACCTTTATCCCTATACATCGTCAAGACCATTTTGCCTTCTGAAAACAAGGCAGATAAATGCATTGCCCTTATCAAAATATATGATATAATGCGTAGATGAATCCGGAAATTTTTTTGATTTTCCGGAATGATTCCAGTTTTTGAAACGTTTTATGAATGGAAGAGGTGATTGCTCGTTGTCCCTTCAGGAAGAATCAATGAATCGCCCTTCCGGGTCTCTGTCTTTTGATCAGATGTATGATCTTTATGCAACTGATGTGCTTCGTGTTTCCTACTATTATCTTGGAAACAGGGAAATGGCGGAGGATGTAACACAGGATGTGTTTGTTAAACTGCTCACGAACCGGCCGTCTCTTGAAGAAGGAAGAGAGAAGGCCTGGCTTCTGAAGGTTGCGCTCAACAGATGCAGAGACTTATGGAGAAGTGCCTGGATCAAGAAAGTGGTTCTTGGTCACCCCGGGTTTGAATGTTTTCCGGCGCCGGATGAAATTGGCCAGATTGCTGATCAGTATGCACTCTCAGCAGCTGTAAACAGACTGAAGCCCGAGTTTAAAGAAGTGGTATTGCTTTTCTATTATCAGGGATTCAGTGTAACAGAAATCGCTGATATGCTCCAGATTGCGGAAGGTACCGTATCCTCGCGCTTAAGCAGAGCAAGAGAAAAGCTACAAAATGAATTGAAAGGAGATGAAAAGCAGTGAAGAATCCTGAGATGCTTCGTGAAGCAACGGACAAAGTACTTTTTGGCCTGACTGCTGATGATTCTCTTAAGCAAAGAATTTTGCAAAACGCCGCTTCAGGACGCAACTCCTCCTCCAGAAGGTTTTTCAGTCCTGTTCCCGCCTTTTGCGCAGTTATAGCCATGCTTCTGATTACAGTTGGTGTGCTGAATAACCTTCGTCCGGTTGATCCTGCCGCCTCTGTTGAAATGAACGTTTTTTCTGCCGGAAGTGTTGATATTTCTCCATCTCCTGATTCTGAAGTTTCTGTTTTGCCTGCCGGATTTGTTTCTGAAAACGTAACCTCAGTTGAAATGAGCGGATACAAGCCGGTTACTGATCCGCAGGAATGCGCAGCCTTGATTGCAGCGCTTGAGGAAAGTGAACTGTCCGCTGAATCTGTTGATGCAGAATCCGCCGGATCGGTTGTTATCCATAGCAGTGACGGCTCTTCGTATCGGTTTGATGTATGCGAACCTTATCTGTTATCTGACGGTCAATGCCGGAGATGTGAAACTTTTTTCACTCTTTATCATGAAATCAGCAAGGAATAATTCCATATATGTAAATGAAAAACGGACGGTTTAAAACCGTCCGTTTTCTTCCAGGTATTTTTCCAGTTTCCTTTTGACTCTCTGTAATGCATTGTCTATTGATTTCACATGCCTTCCAAGAGTTTCCGCTATTTCCTGATAGCTTTTTCCGTCCAGGTAAGCAGCCAGAACCTCCTGTTCGAGTCCTGACAATACCTCGTTGATTTTCTGATGAATGTTTCCGAGATTTTCCTGGTTAATGATCATATCTTCAGGATTCCCGGAATTACCTTCCATGATGATGTCAAGCAAAGTCCTGTCGCTTTCCTCATCATACAGAGGTTTATTCAGCGACACATAACTGTTAAGCGGAATGTGCTTTTGTCTTGTCGCTGTTTTGATGGCGGTGATAATCTGCCTTGTAATGCACAGTTCTGCAAACGCCCGGAATGAACTGAGTTTTTCCTGTTTATAATCCCTGATAGCTTTATATAATCCAATCATGCCTTCCTGAACAATATCTTCATGATCGGCACCGATCAGAAAGTAGCTTCTGGCTTTTGATCTTACAAAATTCTTATATTTGTTCAGCAGATATTCTTCAGCGGACGTATCGCCATTGTGGCATAGGGCTACAATCTCTTCATCACTCAAAGAACCGAAGATATCAGTAAAAGGAATCGGCTCCTCTGTACGTTCTTCTGCGTTGTTTTGCTCTGCATTCTTCCGGACTGCGGGTTCATCCTGATCCGGTATCGTTTTTTTCTCGCTCATTGTCAGATCAACTCCAGATAATCCGTATTAGCTTTTATCTGTTTCCGGCTCTTCTGCATTCAAGGACCCTGTACATCATCACACCGGCAGCAACTGAGGCGTTGAGGCTTTCAATTCTGCCAATCATAGGAAGGGAAACCTTATAGTCGCATTTTTTAGCCACAAGACGGCTGATACCGTCTTCCTCTGCGCCGATTACCAGCGCAGTGCCGCCAGTAAATTCAGCTGTCATATAATCATTCCCATCCATGGTAACAGCATAAAACCAGATATTGTTTTTCTGAAGCTGTTCAATGGTACGGTTAAGGTTGCTTACCCTGGCAACCTTAACATATTCCATGGCTCCTGCGGAAGCTTTTACCGCTGCCGGAGAAAGCCCGACGCTTCTGTGCTGGGGAATAATAATACCATGTACACCTGTACATTCAGCCGTTCTCATAACCGCACCGAGATTGTGTGGATCAGTGATTCCGTCGAGAATGATAATAAAGGGATCTTCTCCTTTCTCAGAAGCATATTGGAGAATATCTTCAACAGTGGAATACTGATATGCTGATGAAAATGCAATCAGTCCCTGATGATTCGGGGCAATTGCATCCAGCCTGCTTTTTTCGACAATCTGAATCTGGACTTTCTGTTCTTTTGCTTTCTGAACAATCTCTCTCGCTGAACCGGACAGCTCCCCTTTCTGGACAAGAAGCTTTTCCAGGTCACGATGATTCTTCAATGCTTCACGTATAGGATTTCTTCCGGTAAGAATATTGCCGTCCGCCGGCTCGTTCCTTTCGGCCCTGACACGAGTCTCTGCGGGCTTGTATTCAAACTGCCGAAAGGATCTCTCAGTGGTATCCCTTCTTGCCGAACCCGGATCTTTTTTTGTATTCGTCATGGTTTTTGATTCGGATCTGCTTGTCCTGCGTCCGCGGGAAACCGATGACCCTTTATTCTTGTCAAATGCCATTATTCTTTTTCCTCCGTTCCTGATTCAATCAGTGCATTTCGTTTTTCACGGATTTCAGCTGCCTTTCCGCAGCTTTTTTCTCCTTCAGGACACTTTCCTCTGAGGCATGCCGGTCCGGCATTACGGAACAGACTGGGAGCTGTCCTGAAGCAAAGCAAAAACATTTCTTCTGCCATTTTCCTGATTTCCCACTGTGCGCGGCTGCACATTCTCAGTGCAAAGAAATGCCTGAGTTCACGGACATTCATTGTCATAATCACCCTGGTTTCACATGCGTTCGGAAGGACAAACCGGGCATCTTCATTTGATTTTTCGCCTTTGTTGCCAAGCTGTTTCTGCCATTCTGTATACCAGGATTCAATGATATTCATCTGTTCGTCATATTTTTTTACAGCATCTTCTCCAAGTGCGGCGATACTGTCAGGAATAATATACCCGAATCCTTTTTCATATGAAACGTAACGCTGGCTCTGCACTGAAAAGCTTGCGATTCTGTGCCTGGTCAGCTGAGCAAGCAATACACGGCTGACACCTTCTATGCCGAATGTGAAAGTTACGTGTTCAAGAATAGATTCATGTCCCATATTCATCAGTCTGTCGATAAAATCGGACTGATCCTTCTGTGTGATTTTTTCTTTCAGATTATCTATGGAAGATTTTGAATAACAGAGCTTTGCACTGAGCGCAATTAATTCCTGCGGCATTGGAGTATGCTGGATCAGTTCTACTTTCATTTCTTTTTTTTCAGCCATTTTCACTCACCTCGTTGATATGATTTACGAGAAACCGGATTCTCATGTCCTGTCCTGTAACGTACAGAAAACCGAATAAAGCTTCAAATCCTGTCGAAGCAGCATATTCATCCGGATTTTGATTCCGCGGCGCTGCATGCTTGGGATGTGCGTTCCTTCCTCTTCTGACAATATCTTTTTCTTTTTCCGTCAGCAGTGCTTCAATGGAAAGCAGATACCGGGACTGAGCGTGCGCGTTGACACGTTGTACACATTTCTGGTGCATATGTCGGACGGTATATCTTTGTGTAATCAGTTGATACCTGCTGATCAGATCCCATACTGAATCTCCGATATAAGCAAGCTGCAGTGCATTCATCTGGGCAGCATCCTGTTCATCCATTATTATATCAAAGCGCAGGCTCAAACATTTACCCTCCATCGTAAAATATATTTGATTATATCATAAAATCATGCTGAATAAACATTCATTTAAAAATGCAAATTTTTTTCTTGACATCGCGTGAACTATGTGTATAATAACTTTTGTTGCTTGAGCACCATTAGCTCAGTTGGTAGAGCACCTGACTCTTAATCAGGGTGTCTAGGGTTCGAGTCCCTAATGGTGTACAGATGCCGGAAACGTTCAGTTTCCGGTTTTTTCATTTGAAATCCGGCAGAAAAAAACACAGCCATATGAAATGGCTGTGTTTTTTTCTGCCGGATTATTCCTGGGTAGGAGCGCCGACCGGGCAGGTTTCTGCGCAGGCACCGCATTCGATGCAGACTTCAGGATTGATCTCATACTTGCCGTCGCCTTCGCTGATTGCGGAAACCGGGCACTCTGCAGCACAGGCGCCGCAGCTGATGCATTCATCGGAAATTTTGTAAGCCATTTTATTACCTCCTACATCTTATATTCATGCTTTTATGCATGAATGACTGAAAAAATTATAGCATCGAACAAATGTAAAATCAATATCTCAATTATCCTGGCTGATGGCATCAATGGCTTTCTGAAGTGCATCGGCCCATGAACCTTTTTCCGTGCCGGCAGATTGTCTGGATTCCTTTTCTGTATGAGTCTTTTCCTCGTTTTTCTGATTGTTCAGCACTCTGTTTGGGTTTTCTCTCTTTACAGGCTGCCCAAGTACAGTTCCGCGGTCTTTTCCCATAATTTTTTCAATGCTTACATCCTGATCAGTCTTCCGATCTGTTTTTCCCTGAGAAACAGATTCATTTTTTGTCAGGTCTGTTTCTGTTGCTTTCCGGTTTGTCTCCTCTGGATTGTTGGATTTGATTTTTTCTGTCGGAGTTTCTTTGTTGCCGCTTTTTTTCAAAGTTTCCGTATGACTGCTGTTATCCTGCGGCCTGGTTATTGCATCAAGCGGGTATTCCTTTATCTCGCTTGTATCTCCGTTTGTAAGCCGCACAAAAACAGTCTCTTTTACAATATTCAGTTCAGTTACCGGGCCTGTTCCGTCCGGAGTAATAACATCCTTCCCTACTTTGGGCATTCTTTTACGGGTCATTTCATAGTGTTCCTGTTCATATTTCAGGCAGCACATCAGTCTTCCGCATACACCGCTTATTTTTGTCGGGTTCAGTGAAAGGTTCTGTTCCTTTGCCATTTTGATGGAAACAGGCTGAAACTGGTCAAGGAATGCACCACAGCAAATCGGTCTTCCGCACGGACCGAGTCCGCCAAGCATCTTCGCTTCATCCCTGACTCCGATCTGCCTGAGTTCAATACGCATTTTGAAAATGGATGCCAGGTCTTTTACCAGAGACCTGAAATCAACACGTCCGTTTGCTGTAAAGAAAAACAGTATTTTACTGTTATCAAAAGCATATTCAACCGAGACAAGTTTCATTTCAAGTTTATGTTCCTGGATTTTTTTCTGGCATACTGAAAAAGCCTCTTTTTCTTTTTGTCTGTTATCCCTTCCGTGCTGCACATCCTGTTCAGTTGCAATTCTGAGTGTTTTTTTCAGCGGAAAACGTGTTTCTTCTCCTTCAATTTCCCGGACACCCATAACAACTTCTCCGAGATCTGGACCTCTTGTTGTGTCAACAACAACATAGTCACCTGTTTTTACATCAAATTCATTTGAATCAAAATAATACATTTTGCCGTTTTTCTGAAACTGAACACCGATTATTTTACCCATAATTCCCTTTCTCCTGTGAAAGCTAGAAGCAATTGTTCAATAATAGCCTGGAAATTTACATTGAATGAGTTTTGTTTTCTTGCTTCGCTGATTTTGTCAGCCAGAGATACAATGCGTTCTATTGGTGCACTGGAAGCAAACTGCTGCCATTCGTATGGAAAATCATCCGGAGCGTTGTTTTTGTCATGAAACATTCTGTACTGCAGAAGCATTCTGATATTGCTGTCAAGAATATTGAACAGTAAATCAGCCTCTGCTTTTCTGTCTTTCCATGATGAGGAAATCCGCAGAATATCGCTTCGTTTTTCATTCCGGAAAAAATTGTTCAGGACGTCTTCCTGCATTTTCCAGTAATCACTGTCAGATAAAAGTTTGTATGCATTTCCGATTGAACCGAACGAAGCAAGCGCCGCTTTGCGCGAAGTTTCGGGATCATTTCCTGCATCTGTCAGCACTTTCTGAATATATGCAGTTTCCCAGGGGATCAGTTTCACTGGCCTGCATCTGCTGATGACCGTAGAAAGCAACTGATCAGGATGCGATGTTGTCAGTATAAAATAGGTGTTCTGCGGAGGTTCCTCAAGAATTTTCAGCAAGCTGTTCTGTGCCTGGAATGTCATATTTTCAGCATCAGGAATCAGTACGACCCGGTTGCCGCCTTCATAAGAATACTGGCTGCACAGTCTGATCATTTCACGGATATCATCGACGGGAATTGTATTCCTTCCTTTTGCAGTTTCCCTGGAAAGGGGTTTCCCTTTTTCAATCAGTGTAATATCCGGATGTTCTCCGGACATTGCAAGAACACAGCTGCTGCATTCCCCGCACGGTACGCCCTTTTCAGCTTTGCATACAAGAGCGGCTGCCATTAATTCGGCAAGCGTACGTTTTCCGGACCCTGTTTCTCCTGTAATCAGGACTGCATGAACCATTCTGCCCTCTTCAATCTGTTTTCGGAGCGTCCTGATTTCATCACCCTGATAGAGAAAATCATCAAAAGAAATCTTCTGCATGAATCATTAAACTTTCAAAAACTGATCCACGGTAAGAACAAACAATGTTGCTCCGCCTACCGTCACCTCAATCGGAAACGCAGTGTATTCACCGTGCGTCATTCCTCCAACCATGGTTGAAGAAGCTGTGGAGATCTGTTTCCTGCTCTTGCAGACTGATTCGATTACACCGATTGCTTCATCCAGCCTGTTGTCATCTATTCCCAGAAGAAGTGTCGTATTGCCCGCTTTCAGAAATCCGCCTGTGGTTGCAAGCTTTGTAACACCGAAACCCTGCTGCATCAGAACAGAAAGCAGCCTGGATGAATCTTCATCCTGGACAATTGCAATGATGAGCTTCACGAATCTTTCAACTCCTTTCATTACATAACTAATAAATTATATGATGATTTATTGATAAAAGCAAGCTTCTGCACTGTCGTGAACCTTGTGGGCAAAGGTTTACGGCACGAACGACAGGTTTGTTCAGTTCACTTTACACATCAGCGGAAAGAGTTTAAACTAACCGGGGAGGTTCTGGATATGAGCGTATATTTACTATGTTATGCAAGTGCTGCATTTGGAATGGAAAGCCTTGTTGCCCGTGAACTGAAACGGCTCCCGTACATAACAGATGCTTCGGCTGAAAACGGTGGAGTACGTTTCATGACTGACGGCAGCGGTCTTTTTCTTGCGAATCTTTCCATGCATTTCAGTGACAGATTGTATCTGATTCTCGGAGAAAAAAAATGCACGTCTTTTGATCAGCTTTTTCATATGGTTTACGATATTGACTGGATGTTATATTTTTCCGGTTCAGAGTCAATTGATATTTCCTGTAAATGCACCCGGAGCACACTCATGAGTCCGAGAGACTGTCAGTCAATCACTAAAAAAGCGATCATTGAAAAACTCCGGAACAGTACAGGTCAGAAAAACTTTCCGGAAACAGGCCCGTCGCTGATGGTACATGTTTCTGTCAGATATGATACGGTGATGATCCTGCTCAACACTTCAGGTGATGCGCTTTCCCGCCGTGGCTACCGGACTTGGAATGGCGAGGCACCAATACGTGAAACCCTTGCGGCAGCACTTGTGGAACTGAGCGGCTGGCATCCCGGTCAACCGCTTCATGATCCATGCTGCGGAACCGGCACAATTCTTGCTGAAGCCGCATTGATAGCCTCACGTACTGTGCCGGGCCTGAAAAGATCTTTTTCAATGGAAAAATACAAGTGCTTCTCAGATCTTGATTTTGCTGCATTGCGTTCCTTGCTGGCTGATCAGTCTGATCCGGGTAAAATCATACACATCAGCGGATCAGATATTAATCCGGATGCACTGGAGCTTGCCCGCCGTCATTTCTCTCAGGCCGGTTTTTCAGAACACCAGATTCCGCTTGAGCAGATTCCGCTTCAGGATCTGTCATTGAATGCTTCTGATGGTGTTTTTATCTGTAATCCTCCATATGGCGAACGTATCAGTGATCAGAAACAATGCCGGGTTCTTTATCACGAACTGTTCATGCTGAAAAAACGGCATCCGACATGGCGCCTCTGTGCGATTTCTTCCGATCCGGCTTTTGAACGCAGCTTTGGAAAACGTGCTGACAAAAAGCGCCGGCTGTATAACGGACGTCTTGAATGTGTCTATTATATATATTATTAATTGATTAATATGAAATCGAAAATAATAATCTGTCCATGATCTGATCAGGTGTATCCTGCCAGAGATAACGGAAAATATTGGTTGATTCCGTTTTGCTGAGCATCGTTGCCGGGCAGTATTCGTTCTTGTCTTTTAATATATTTCCGCAGGGCATTATCGGAATAACGGTTAATGCCGGGCTTTTCTTTCTGTCTTTAAAACTGAACACGGCACGCAGCAGGATTCCCTGCTGCTTTTTTGTTTTCTCAGACACACTTCCGTCAAGAAGATCTCCGAGGCTGTAAAAGACAGGTACACCTTCAATATAATCGGCTCCCTGAATACGGCCCTTTATGTTTCCGATAACAAGGGAAGCTCCTGCGCGGACACATCGATGTGCCATTGCTTCCTGCACAATGGAGTGACAGTCATCTGCCGTACTACCCCATTCAGCAAAAAAGATGATTGTTTCACAATGTATTTCCTTCAGTTCTCTGATTCTTTTATCGATCACTTCCGGGTTCCTGAGATATTCTTTTTCACTGCAACCCGCAAATCCGAAAAGATGACCTTTTACACTTGCCGTGAAGGAATGATCCCTTTCCAGCGTGGATGTATATAGGCCAAGTTCCTGTTTAATATTGTCATTTCCGCCTGACTCGAATTCATGGCTGATAATCTGTATCAGGTCGACTGAAGCGTTTTTGAACAATTCCTTCATATTGTCAACCGCGTATCTGGACCCTTTGCTGATCGTGCTGTTCCCTGACTGTTCAGTATTTATGTAACTGAGATTTATGCAGGTAAAATCGTCCTGATCAAAAACTTTTTTTACATTCTGCAGCGGGGCATCATAGCCCTTTTCAGTCAGATATTTGTAAAAACTGCCCTTCTTGTTATTGAATGCTTTTGAACCGCCCGAAGTCACACACCCTCCGAATGTAATCGTTACATCTGTTTCTTCCTTTTTTTCATCGCTTTGCACACAATGAAGCACAGAAATATCAATGTCTTCTTTTTTTCCGCGGACGAGCAGATTTTTTTCGTTTTCCCTTTTTTCCTCGTCATCGAGAATAAGGACACGGGTATGGTACGGAATATGTGTAAATATCCAGAAAGCATTCAGTCCGCCTTCGCCCGGTTCGGGCTGTATGCGGATACATGCATGCGAAGCCTTGGCACCGAGATAGCCACGTCCGAGAGTAAAGTCTTTTTTTTGCTGACCCCAGTCATAAGGTGTCTGATGAAGCAGATTGCCTCCGTCATATTGAATTACATAATCATATTTTTTTCCGTTCATCGAAAAATTGACACGGTGATATCCAGTCAGAAAACAACCTGCGGATGTTTCCTGATAAAGTTTGTTTTTCTCAGCTCGTCCTGTGGAAATAAGCAGTGTGTCAATTTTCTGACCGTTTCTGTAAACTGACAGCGTCTGTTTCTGTTTGTCTATCAGTATACCGTATTCCTTTTGGGGATATTCTATTTTCAGCTTTGAGTAAGGTACCCATCCTTCAACATATGAGGCATCTTCATGATTCCATGCGCCGATGAATGCCCACTGTTTTTCTGTCCTGATTACTTTCAGTCCCTGCGTCTGTCCGTGCAGTGTACCCAGTGAACGGCTTTTTTCATCCGGCTCTTCAAAAATATCCTGGTGCTTGAAAAAATCAATATCCACAACAACGGAAGGCTTCATCATCAATTGCCATATCTCCTGATCTGTCATGGATCTGTCTGGCATGATTTCCCCTGTTGCCATTACCGTCTCTTTTTCCGGCGTTTTTTCAATAACCCGCAAAGGATATTCGTAGTATTGATCCGCTCTTGATTTTTCATATATACGGATGGTGAATTCTCCTGATGCCGGCATTGCTTTCCGGCCGGCAATTGTTTTGAAATCCTTTCTGCCTATCTTTGCACCTGCTGCGGAAACTGTATAGGTGTAAAGCAGCTCGCCGGTTTCCTTTCCGAGTAATTCAATACAAACCGTTCCATCTGTTACTGTACGGTATTCCAGAAACCATTTTTCCGGTGTCTCCCTGTACAGTTCATATGATGACAGGAGTGCATACTGCAGGCATTGCTTGGGGTATTCAATCGGAGAAGCAAAAGAAACGGAATAATGCTGTCCTGAAACTGTCTCCATTTCTGCTGTAATGCTGTAAGTTTTTTCATACAGCTTTTCCTGATTGTATCCGCATCCATCCCAGATAATCCTTGTATCACCCTCTGTTATCTGCTGAGTGATTGTCCGATATACACAAATGGAGTCATGAACACGTATTGTAAGCTGGCCTTCTTCTGGAGAATGAACCAGAAAACAGTTTTCAGAATATGGATTAATGTTTCCGATGCGCCGGATTTCAAATTGCTCTTCGCAGGCAGCATCCGCGATCATGAAACAGAATACCATCAGAACGGCGGTCAGAAGGAAGAAATACTTTCTGGTCTTTAAAACCATTTGGTAATACCCCTTTCTTATTTATATGGGTATATTACTTCTTAATCCATAGTGCCGCAAGTTTTTTTCATCATCTTGACAAAGCTATATCGGGGCTATATAATTTTCGATGTTTGCTTGCGGTCGTGGCGGAATCGGCATACGCGCACGTTTGAGGGGCGTGTCCGGCAACGGGTACGGGTTCAAGTCCCGTCGACCGCACTGTAACGGTCCTGTTTATTCAGGACCGTTTTTTGCGCGGATTTATCACAGATAGCTTGCTTTTTCTCTGCTTTGAGTTGTTTTTCATAAAACAGGACTGCCGGTATTTTTTCCGGCAGTCCTGTTCTGGTGGAGATGAGGGGAGTTGAACCCCTGTCCGAAAACACTTCAGAAGAACTTTCTCCGAGCGCATTCCGTGGTTATGTTTCCCTCAATAATCATCCGCGGAAAAACGATTATTAAGGTAGCTTCATAATTACGGATTCCGCCGCAAAGCTTAAGCGGAATTCGTTCCCTGCATTAATGACGCCGGTGACCTGATCTGCAGGCGGTCAGGGCCGACGCACGGCATTAAGCCGCGAAAGCGTAATTGCTATTGTCAGTTATTGTTTTTCCCCGTTTTTACGCAGTACAGGGGCTGCGGCTCGCTTATCCTTCCTCTGTTGTCCCCGTCGAAACCGGATCATCCCCATGGAAGATCTGATATGGACAATAACAATTATTTTTGCTTCTGCCTCAGTGCACGCTGTATTTCCCGGTCAGAATCCCTGCGCGCCATATCATCCCGTTTGTCGTGGATTTTCTTGCCTTTACACAGGCCGAGCTGAACTTTTACCCGACCGTCCCTGAAATACAGTTCAAGAGGAACCAATGTAAATCCCTGCTTCATAACCAGGGATTCCATTTTTCTGATTTCCTTTCGGTGTAGAAGCAGTTTCTTTGCCCTGAGCGGATCACGGTTAAAGATATTGCCCTGTTCGTAAGGACTGATGTGCATACCTTCAACCCATACTTCTCCCTTCCGGACCTGAGCCCAGCTTTCCTTCAGGTTTACTTTCCCCTGGCGGATACTTTTGACCTCTGTTCCGAAAAGTGCTATGCCGCATTCAAGTTTTTCCTCGATAAAATAATCATGAAAAGCTTTACGGTTTTGAGCAATTGTTTTAATTCCCTGTTGATGCGGCATTGGTATATCCTCCCTGAAAAAGTATAGCACTTACAGATTCCCTTTTCAATCAGGTATTTGTCTGATATAATCCCGCTTTGGGAGGGATTGTTATGAAAGACCTGCACGAGATTGCTGCACGCGCTAGAAGCGCTTTTTATCAGATTTCTGTTTCGTCGTCAGAACAGAGAAACAGCGTACTGACTGCACTGGCCCGTCTTCTTACAGAAAACAGGGAAAGGATTTTTACCGCTAATCAGGCTGATCACGAGGCAGCTGTCGCTGAAAATCTTTCTTCTCCGCTGCTTCACCGTCTTGCATTCGGTGAAGATAAACTGAATCAGGTTGTTAAAGGCCTGCATGCTCTGACTGAATTGACTGATCCCATCGGCAGGACACTTGCTTCAACAGAAATTACTGAAGGATTGAAGCTTTATCGAGTTTCCTGCCCGATTGGTGTGATCGGAATCATATTTGAAAGCCGTCCGGATGCATTGATCCAGATTTCTTCACTTTGCATAAAGAGCGGAAATGCTGTTTTGCTTAAAGGCGGACGTGAGGCTTTGCAGACAAACCTTGTGCTCTGTGAACTTGTGCAGAAAGCTTTAACAGAATCCGGTTTCAGTGCAGATACAGCCCAGCTTCTTGAAACACGCGAAGATGTTGCGCAGATGCTGAAGGAAGATACACTGATTGATCTGATTATTCCACGCGGCAGCAACAGTTTTGTCCGCTATATTATGGATAACAGCCGTATTCCCGTTCTTGGCCATTCTGACGGTATATGCCATGTTTATGTGGACCGTTATGCTGATATTGAAACAGCCTGCAATATTGTTGTCGACAGTAAAACCCAGTATGTATCCGTATGTAACGCAATGGAAACGTTACTTGTTCACCGTGATATTGCTCCTCTGTTCCTGCCGGATATTTATCGCCGGCTCTGCGCGAAAAATGTCGAGATCCGTGGTGATAAAGAAACACAGGATCTGATTCCCTGCAAACCTGCAACTGATTCTGACTGGTCAACAGAATATCTGGACTATATTCTTTCAATCAAAATTGTTTCCTCAGTTCAGGAGGCCGTTGATCATATCAACCATTACGGATCTCATCATACAGACTGTATTGTGACCGCAGACACACAAATCGCATCCGTTTTTATGAACACCGTTGACAGTGCAGGGGTTTACTGGAATGTCTCCACGCGCTTTGCTGATGGATTTGTATATGGACTCGGTGCTGAAGTCGGAATTGCCACCGGCAAGCTGCATGCCAGGGGACCAATGGGGCTTGAAGGACTGACTACATATAAATACAAGCTGATCGGTTCCGGTCAGACGATGGAAGATATGAAATCAGGCAAAAGACATTATACACATATTCCCCTGGACGAAAGCTGTCCCTTCTGATCAGGAAAGGAAAAAATGATGCGTCTTCAGAAATTTCTTGCCGGCTGCGGCGTTGCTTCCCGCAGAAATGCAGAAAAGATCATTCTGGACGGCAGAGTGTCCGTGAATGGTCAGATTGTCAATGAACTTGGTACACAGGTGGATGAATTGAACGATGTTGTTCAGGTCGACGGTGTGACAGTACATACTGAACCTGAAAAGCATTATCTTGCCTACAATAAACCCGTCGGTGAAGTTACTACTGCATCCGATCCGGAAGGCAGGGCAACTGTAATGGACCGGTTTCGTGACTATCCGGTACGTCTTTTTCCCGTCGGCCGTCTTGATTATGACAGCGAAGGATTGCTTTTGCTGACCAATGACGGAGAGCTGATGAATCAGCTTCTGCATCCCAGCTTTGAGATTCCCAAGTCGTATCTGACTAAAGTATCCAATTCTGTCTCTGATGAAGAAATTCGATTGTTGCGCAAAGGCGTTATCATTGACGGAAAAATGACGTCTCCGGCCGCTGTCAGACTGATTCGTCATGATACTTTTTCAACGGATCTGCTGATTACCATACATGAAGGAAGGAACCGCCAGGTCAGAAAGATGATCGATGCAATCGGGCATCAGGTTGTTCGCCTGAAAAGAGTACGTTTCGGACCGGTACAGCTGGGTGATCTTCCTTCCGGTATGTGGCGAAAACTGACCGATGAAGAAATACAAAAACTCAGACCTTGACAAAAAATGAAAATACTTTATAATGTGCTGATGTGAGCATTCGCTGACAAGGAGAGTTGGCTGAGTGGTCTAAGGCGCACGACTGGAAATCGTGTGTGGGGTGATACCTCACCCAGGGTTCAAATCCCTGACTCTCCGCCAAACAGTGCAGACCTGTCT
>JAEEGL016972254.1_pt1 | contig 92028 bp, 100 predicted proteins | sample 9134231 | NCBI WGS metagenome assembly JAEEGL01 (sample SAMN16246548, study PRJNA631951) | gut metagenome | biome: gut microbiome; feature: rumen; material: fiber-attached | host: Bos | place: Iran: Karaj | collected 2018-10 | reverse complement strand
TAAAGGCTCTCTTCTAAATTGGCGGCCGTCTAATACTTCGTGAATATCGAGGCCAAATTTTTCCTGCCACGCTTGTGGTATATACAAGCGTTTAAACGGCGGAACTAAATTAATTTCCTGTCCGTGGAACATCACTTTTTCTACACCGATTGCCTTTGCGGCATTACCTAAAATTTCTTCAAACAAATCAGCCATAGTGTTTACATCACCGTATGCCTGATAAAGTTCCATCATAGTAAATTCGGGGTTGTGGGTTGTGTCAATACCTTCATTGCGGAACATATGCCCGATTTCATAAATGCGGTCAAAGCCGCCAACGATTAAACGCTTGTGATACAACTCTAAGGCAATACGCAATCTTAACGGCATTTTAAGCGCATTGTGATATGTTTGAAACGGACGCGCAACCGCACCGCCGGAATCCGGCGTTAAAATAGGCGTTTCCACTTCCAAATAGCCTTTTTCGTCAAGAGTGCGACGAATAGAAGAAATAATTTTTGCTCTTTTTACAAAAATATCTTTAACTTCTTCGTTAGCAATTAAATCCAAATGGCGTTTGCGAAAGCGGACTTCGGTATCTTGTATGCCGTGGAATTTTTCCGGCATGGGTCTGACGGCTTTAGAAATAAGTTCAACTTTGGTAGCTTTAATTGTTTTTTCATTTGTATGGGTTAAAAACATTTTACCGCTAACTAAAACGAAATCACCAACGGCAATATGTTTTTTAAAGAAGGTATAAGGTTCATCGCCAACGCTATCTTTTTGAACATAAATTTGAATTTTACCTGAGAAATCTTTAATATGCGCAAAAGAGGCCTTGCCCATTAATCTAAGCTGCACCAAACGCCCTGCCACAACAACTTCGCTATCAATAGGGGCTTCCTTTGCCTGAGCGCAATTTTGTTTTGGCTCAACATGGGCGGGGTAAGGATTAAAACCACTTTCTTTTAAAGCGTTAATTTCGCTATATTTATTTTTGATAATTTCGTCTAAAGCACTTTGCGTTTGTGCGGGTTTTGCTTGCGTGGGTTTTGTTTGGTTTTCCATAAAAATTCCTCTATAAAAAAAGCCCGAACTTGCGGGCCTTATTTTTAAATCTTCTACTAGGTAAAAGTATGCGCCCGACAGGACTTGAACCTGTGACCCATCCGTTATGAGCGGATTGCTCTAACCAACTGAGCTACAGGCGCATATATTTATTTTATCAAAATTTGCCTGTTTAGGCAAATAATGTGTTTTATTCTTTTATCGGATATTCTTTTATTATCTTATTTGTTCTGTTTAAACTTTATGACTTGTCAATTTTTTTATTTGCTTGGTTTTGGCTCAAACTCGTGCAAAATTATATTTTTCTATCTAAGCCGCTAACTCATTAAAAAGCAAAGTTTTAAAGGTAAAGGCTTTTGCTTTTTAATTCGGACATAGTCGGCTTGTTAGAACAGAAAAATATTTCAATTTTGCAAACACTCCATATCGCCAAATACCAAGCAAACGGAGAGACAAAAAATAAAGAGGAAATGACAAAAATAGAACAGAGCATTTTTTGCTGTTGGTTTTTGTGGAAATTTTAATTAGCTTTTTTCTATTGAGAAAAAAGCGGTTCTTTCAAACGAGGTATACCAGGAGTGGCTGGCAACACAAAGTTTGTGCCCACGGGCCCGCGTATCCGAAGTTTGAAAAAAATTAAAACAGAGTAAATTTTTTTATAAGTATTTTGCGTTTAGAGTAGGCGCAACCGAGGTCTAAAATAGAGGGTATATTTTTGCGTCATATTTTTTAGGTGCGGTAAAACCGCACCGACCTATTTTTTATTTTCTTTAAGACAAGGTATAGTAGGGTATCACGCCCGAAGGGCGGTGCTATCCGAAGTCTTAAAAAAATAAAAAAGAGAAAAAAAGATGGCGCAAAAAAATGCCGAGGGACAGGATCGAACTGTCGACACCTGGTTTTTCAGACCAGTGCTCTACCACTGAGCTACCTCGGCTTTAATTCAAAAGGTTTGAATTATCACTTAATAAATTATACCAAAATTTTTGTGTTTTTGCAGATTTAATTTAATACAATGAAGTTATATGGGGGATATTATGAAAAAAACAGGTAAAGTAATAATTTTGATGTTAGACTCTTTTGGTATCGGCGGTGCAAGTGATGCCGCTAAATTTGGCGACGAGGGCGCAAACACTTTAAAACACATAATTGAAAGACGCGGTTTTTTAAAAATACCGAATATGACGCAACTTGGTCTACAAAGAGCCGCGCAAGCAAGCGACGGAACTTTTAGAACGGAAAAACAAGAAAGCGCGCAAATAACTTTGCCAAGCAAATATGGCTTTATGCGCGAAAAGAGCCACGGCAAAGATACCTCTTCGGGCCATTGGGAAATGGCGGGCGTGCCTGTTCTTTTTAATTGGGGTTATTTTAAACCGGAATATCCAAGTTTCCCTAAAGAGTTAATTGATAATATTTGCAAGGAAGCAAAACTTGACGGCATACTTGGCAATAAAGCTGCCAGCGGAACAGAAATTATTAAAGAGTTAGGCGAAGAACACATAAAAACCGGCAAGCCGATTTGCTATACTTCTGCTGATAGCGTTTTTCAAATAGCAGCACACGAGGAAAGTTTTGGCCTTGAAAAACTTTACAATCTTTGTGAAATTGCTTTTAAATATGTTAAACCTTATAATATTGCGCGCGTAATTGCGCGCCCTTTTGTCGGCACTAGTGCTGATAACTTTACGCGCACAAAAAACCGACACGATTATTCTGTTAAACCGCCAGCTCCGACTATTTTAGATAAAATCAAAAATGCGGGTGGACAGGTTATAGGTATCGGTAAAATCAGTGATATTTACGCCGGTCAAGGCATAACAAAAAAAGTTAAAGCAAGCGGACTAGAAGAACTTTTTAACACAACTTTAGCGGAAATTAAAACTGCAGAAAAGGGCTCCCTTGTTTTTACAAACTTTGTTGATTTTGATATGGTCTGGGGCCATAGGCGCGATATTGAGGGCTATGCAACAGGTCTTGAATATTTTGATAAACGCTTGCCTGAAATACAAAATGTTTTAGAAGATGATGATATTGTTTTTATTACCGCCGACCACGGCTGCGACCCAACTTATAAAGGCACCGACCACACACGCGAAAATGTGCCTGTTATGATGTTTGGTAAAAAAGTTTTAGGCCAATTTATCGGCGGTAGGGATACTTACGCAGATATTGCGCAAACTATTGCTGAATATTTTGCTCTTGAAGGTTTTGAAAACGCAAAAAGTTTTTTGTAAGGAATAAAAACTTAATATAATTTAAAAAACAAATAAGGAGAAAAAATGTTTAAAATTCTTAATAAGAATATAAATAAATTTATTCTTTTGATGTCGGCTTTACTGCTAGCCAGTCCTGTCTTTGCCGACGGATTTTTGCTTTTAGGCGGAACTTATATAATTGTATCAAAAGAAGCTATTCCTATCATTGATATGGTTGTTTTTATTGTTATTGACTTATTTATAACAATTTTCTTAGAAGCTATTGTAATGAAAATCTTTTGTTTTAAAAAAGATAGTTTTAAAAAACCTTTTAAAATAATGTTAAAAGCAAATATATACTCTACAATAGTTGCTATTATTACCTTATTTGCGTTATCATTAATTAGCAAAAACGTTATAAATGCTATTACAAATGTTTGGGGAGGAAGTTCTACTCCTCAAGATTTTAACCTTATTCTTATCTTAGGATTTTTATTATTTGTAGAATTTTGTGTAGTAGAATATTTCTCTGTAAAAAAAGACTTAAAAAATTCCCTTATAACAGGGATAAAAATACCTATAATCATTGCAAATATTGTTTCGTATATCATAACTCCTTTTATGGCTATATTTATAATGTATATAGGATATATATTTATGGCACTTAAATAATTAAGCCAACCCAGCAAAACACGATATAATTTTGAGAAAATTTCTGCTCCAAATTTAACCAAACAGAGCAAATTGTTTTGCAAGGATTTTGCGCTTTTTTATTTTGCCAAGCAGCGCGCGTAAAGGCACAGTATTTTTGAGGAAATTTTAATTTTCTTTAAAACGAGGTATACCCCGAGTGGCTGGCAAGCCCGTGTATCCGAAGTTTGAAAAAAATTAAAATTTACCAAAAAGACGAAGCCTCAAAAATCCTATAAAACTTGTAACAATGCGAAATGCAAGTATTCAGTTTCCGGCATGCCAATTAATATAGGATGATCTTTTGCCTGAGTGCGAAGTTCAATTAATCTAACTTCCTTGCCTGCTTTGGCAGATGCCTGTTTTAAAATATCAATAAAAATTTCGCGCGTGATGTGATGAGAGCAGGTGGAAGAAGCCAAAAGCCCCCCATTTTCAAGCCCTTCAAGTGCCATGCGGTTTAATTTGACATATAAATTAATTGCCTGTGGCAAACTTTTTCTATTCTTTACAAAAGCGGGTGGGTCAAGCAAAATAATATCAGGTTGGGTGGGAAGTTCCTTTTTCATAGCAGCACTTAAAAGACGCTCGGCGTCATCCCTTTGATATTGGCAAATATCGCTAACTTTATTTAAAGCAGCGTTTTTATTTGCCAGTTCAACGGCAGGTGCGCTTGAATCTGTGCCCCAGACGGCAACGGCACCGTTTAAGGCGGCATTTATGCCAAAAGAACCGCTATAAGAATATAAATCTAAAACGACTTTATCTTTAAAATAAGGTTTTAAAAATGCGCGGTTTTCGCGTTGGTCAAAATAAAAACCTGTTTTTTGCGAAGAGGTTAAATTGACAAGATATTTAACGCCGTTTTCTTCAATTTGAATTTCTTCGGGAATATCACCGATAACTTCGTTTGCTTGGGAAAGGCCTTCAAGCATTCTAAAATTGCTTTCGTTTTTAAAAACAATACCTTTTGGCTTGAAGATTTTTTTAACGGCAGATAAAATATCTTCTTTAAGATTTTCCATACCGGCGGTTAGAATTTCTACAACAAGATAATCGCCGTAGCGGTCAATAATAAGGCCGGGCGCGCCGTCGGCTTCGCCATAGCACATACGGCCGTATTTGCGTAAGCCAAGATGTTTGCGGTATTCAAAAGCGCTGTCAATAGTTTCAAAAATAAAATTTTTGGTTGGAGGTTCTTCGCTCTTTGTAATAAATCTAACCGCAATTAAACTATGCGGATTAAAAAAACCATAGCCTAAAATATTATCGTGGCAATCTAAAAGGCGGACAATTTCGCCCGGTTTAATAGTTTTGTCAATTTTTTCAAGTTCGTTTGAAAAAAGCCAATAATGGCCTTTTTTTATGCGGTGTTCTTCTTTGGCTTTTACTCTTAATTCTTTCATAAATCTTCCCCTGTTTTTTTAAGGGGTAAACCTTCTTTACACATAGGGCAATCACCTGCATAATAAGTTTGTAAAGGATAATTTAAAAGGGAGCGTAAAGGAATATTATCAACAGCACCGCTATCAGAGCGGTCAACAATAACGGCTATTCCGATTGTATCGGCCTGGTGCATAGCAACAAGAGCGGCCGCCTGCCTTGAGGTTCTGCCTGTCATAGAAACATTATCAACAATTAAAACTTTTTGGCCGGGTTCAATTTTTACGTGGCCTTTCAAGCGCATTTTGCCATTAACACAAATGGCAGTTAAAGCACGCGCCCCTTTAACGCGGGCAACTTCTTGTGCGATAATTGCATTGTGTGCTGTGGGAGCCAAAACAACATCTATTTTTCTATCAAATAAATCTGCTAAACCTTGGGCAATTTTTGTTGTAAGCCCGGGGTATTGAAAAAGCACATCAGTATCAATATAATTTTGAATATGTAAGCTGTTTGGAAGTTCAAAATGGCCTTCAATAATGGCCTCATTTTCCTGTAAAATACTCATCATATCAATTTTCTGTTTTCTCATTTTTGACTCCTATAAATTCCTTTATTTGTTTAAAATCTGTTTCAAGTCCTTTTTCATGGGCTTCCTTTATTTTTGAACCCGTCTTTTTGGGACTTTTCATTTGTAAAGACGGATCTTTCATGGTTTTATATGTTCTAAAAGCTAAAGCCGGATCGCCACTTTCATCGGTTAGGTTTTCTGAAAGGACACCACGCTTAGAAGTGTTCTTAAACATTGTATAAATATCTAAATCAAAATCTTCCTTATGCCAATCAACCCAACCGCCAATAGTAGCTGCAATAACATTGCCATCCAAATAGAAATTATTTATCTTCATTTTACCATTTGTAAAACCGGTTGAAGCATTCATAATTTCAACAGGGGTATCTTTTAGCACTTTATTCATTTTAAAAGAACCGGCACGCTCCATATTATTCATTATAACAAATGGCTGGAATGCAATACCAAGCGCCTGTTGGCGTTCGGCCGCTTCTTGAAGTTTATAAATAATACCTTCTTTTAAAGAAGCATCAATTTTGCCGTTTAATTTATCCATACCAGGAAGGAGGTTTTCCAAACTAAACTCGGCATAAAAATCTTTGCCGTAAACAATAGGCGTTTTAAATTCTTCGCCGTAAAGTGAGCCGCTAAAGTTTGGCATAAACTGCGGAATATTATTTTTGAAATTATGCAACCACGCAAGAGAGCCCTCCTCTTTTGACGGATGTTTTGTTCCGTCCGAAAGAGCTTCCACAAAATCTTGGGTTAAATCAAAAATTTCAAGAGGTTCAAAAACACTTGTATAAATCAAAGTTTTTATGCGCCTTTTTTGAACATTTGCCACATTAGAGATAGCAACGCTCATTTTCATTTTCTTATCATTAAGCATAGTATCATAAACTTGGGCATAGAAATTTTGTTTAGAATATTCTAAAGTCGTTGTGCCTTTGATTTCGGAAATAACCTGACGCCCGACTTTAAAAATACCATCTTGCACTGTCGCTGTCATATAATCGAAATTATCGCGCGCTTCAAAAGTGCCTTTTACCTGCTCTATAGTAAAATTGCTGATAAAGGCATCAACTTTATTTAAAGTTGCCTTTAAAGAAGACCAACGAAGTTTGCCCTGATTATAATTTATTACGCCTTGCAAAGTTAAATTACCCTTTAGTTCATAAGGTTTAAGAAAAGTTAAAAAGGTTTGCTTTGTTATATCAAATTCTTTGGTTTTATAGTTTAATTTACCGCTATTGGAAGTAAAATCAAAATTGCCTTGTGCCTGAATATTAAGATTATTGTTTTTTAATTGTAAATTATTAAGCACAAGTTTTGAAAAATTCTCTTCCAAAGAAGCTTGTATATTTGCGGCAAAAGCAGGATATTTTGTTTTAAAGGATTTATCATAAAACAAGGAAACATCTTCATAACCAAAAGAAGGAATATCAAAGGAGGCCTCTATTTTAGGTGTTGTAAAATCTTTAAGATTAAACTTGAAATTTAGCGGTTTTTTAAAAAGATCTATAGTGCCTGTTGTATCCGTAAAACTCATTTCTTTGGCATTAAAATCAGCAAAGTTTACTTTACCTTTTAGAGAAATGCCTGTTTCAATAATTCTATCTTCCATGCGGTTGCGAACAATAAAATCAGAAGAAAAGTCAGTAAAATCGTTAAATTTTAAATTAAGAAAACGCGCATTAAAACCACTTAAAGAATGAGCAACTTTCGTTTGTAAATCTTTATAAGCAAAAGTTCCGTTTTTAATTGTCCAATCTTCTACAACAACTTCTATATTTTGGCCGGAAAAAGATTTAACATTAAATTTTTGGCCTTCCTGACTTTGCTGGGAAGAGATTAGTAAAGGTTGTATATTATAAAGGCCGTTTTCGTCTTTGACAATATGAATTAAAGGGCTGTTTAAAATAATTTCTTCTATAATAACCTGATTACTTAAAAGAGAGGTTAAATCATAATGAATGGTTAAATCTTCTACAGAAATAAACTCTTCATAGTCTTCTTGCTTATCATCAATAATTTTAAGACCTTTTATTTCCACACTGCTTAAAGAAGCAAGTTTAATTTCATCAATAACTACCGGCTTGCCAAAATATTCCTGCACTCCGTTTACAATTATTTGCCCGAAATTATGGGCATTAAAATATTTAACAAGGACAAACCAACTTATACAACTTAAAACAACAAGAATCAAACAGATAAAAAATAAAGAACGTATTACATTTTTTATAGTAAATTTTGCGGCTTTAAAAATGTTCTTTAAAATTATCTTACTCATTTAGAACTTGCCCCATTTACTAAATTATATAGCCAGCCAAAAATTGTGCGCCAAAATAAAAGAGTATTTGAAATAACCTGTTTAAATAAACTAAACAAAGGTAATATCCCCGGGAAGCACAATTCCAAAAGACCAAAAATTATTAAAACATTTGATAATACAATTATTGTAATAGAAAAGATATTACCGCCGGCCTGCAAAAGATCGCTTTGCTGGGTTTCTTGAAGGGTATTAACCGTATGCATAACATGAAGCATTATAAAGAAACCAAAGAGAAAAAGGAAAATATCTTTATATCTAAAAGCCGTATCAGGGCTGAAAAGATGCCAAAAAAAGTAAATTAACAAAAGTATAACAGCATACAAAGGCAGGCAATACGGCGCAAGAAAAATGAAAATATTTGTTCCGCTTACTTTAACTTGCCCGTTTTCTTCGCCAACTTTTAAATCTTGGGCTTTATAACCGCAACACATAGCACTTAAGGCGTGGGTAATTTCGTGGGCAAAAACATAAGGGCGCGAAAAATTATAAAGATATTTATGAACTAAAACATAAAGGGCAAGGCCTATTACAAACCAAAGAGTTATATCATAAGATTTAACAATAGAATAAAATCCTTGGAAAAAAGCCGCTATTGTAAACAATGCTGTAGGAGCGAGCAAAATTCCTATTAAAAATTTTGTAACTTTTGACATATCTTCCTCTAATATTTATTTATCCAAGCAGAACTTTTATAAACTTGTTTAGCTTGATTATAAACCCTAGCCAAAAAATCTTGCGGAACTTCTTTAACAGAAGAATCTTCCTTAAAATAATTTTCTAAAGCGGTTTTTATAGCTTCTTTATATTCTTCTTTACTGCGCGCACCTGTAATTTGCAAAGTGCCTTGATATAAAATTCTACTGCCAAAACGTCTGATCGCTCCGCCTAAAATCTTCTGTCCATCCACCATTAAGTCATCTAAAACAGGGTTAGCAAAACAACTTTTACTTTGTCCGTTTTCTACCGGTTTAAAAATATTTTTTTGATCGTAATTCTGCACCTTATTAATATATTTTTTTAATTCAGCCGCAATAGCCGTATGCAATTTTTTATAAATTTCTTCCACACGTTCTTCACTAGTAAAAACGATAGAAAAAGTTAAATCCCCATCGTGATAAACAATACCGCCGCCACTTGGGCGCCTGGTTATTTGATAGCCCTCTTCAAATTGCTCTTTTAAAGATTTGCTCCTTTGGGCATAACCAAAAGTTATAGCTTTTTGCTCTTGCCAATTAAAAAATCTTAGGAAGTTTTTATCTTCCAAAGTTTTATCGCAGGCAACAAGTTCATCTATTGCCATTTGGCTAAAAACATCCAGCGGCGGTGTTTGTAAAATTACCATTTTAAATTTGGCTCGCGTGCGGCCAAAACCTCATCTATAACCCCGATTTCTGTTTTATGGGGTGCGTGTTCCAAAATAGAAATATCTTTTTTAGCTTCTTCAAAAATTTGTTTCATTGCGCGAGTAAAAGCATCTAAAGTTTGCTTACTTTCCGTTTCCGTCGGCTCTACCATAAGAGCTTGCGGAACAATTAACGGAAAGTAAATTGTCGGTGCATGAAAACCTAAATCAAGCAAGCGTTTTGCCACGTAAAGAGCTTTTAAACTTGGCATATCTTTAGGCGTTGTAAAAACACACTCGTGCATGCAAACTTCGTCAAAGAAAGCAGGGAAATAATCTTTAAGTTTAACTCTTATATAATTGGCGTTTAAAACAGCATTTTTAGCAATTTCACCAAGAGTTTTACCATCAAACTGCCTTAAATAAGCATAAGCCCTAATGATAATTGCCACATTGCCCCAGAAACTTTTAACTTGACCTATACTCTTTTTGTTTTTAATTTCAAGGGAATATTTTTTGCCGTCAAAAGAAACTCTGCCTAGCGGTAAAAGATCTTTTAACTCTTCTCTTACACCAACACCACCTGCTCCAGGTCCACCGCCACCATGCGGAGCGGCAAAAGTTTTATGCAAATTAATATGCATAATATCAACGCCCATATCAGCAGGTTTAACAAGACCAATTAAAGCATTTAAGTTTGCACCGTCCATATAAAGTAAAGCACCTGCTGCGTGAACGAGTTTTGAAATTTCTAAAATATCATATTCAAAAAGACCGGCCGTATTTGGCAAAGTAAGCATAACCATAGCAGTTTTTGGTCCTAAAACTTTTTTAAGTTCTTCAAGATCCACACGACCGCGCGCATTTGATTTGATATTTACAACTTTAAAACCGCACATTGCTGCTGTTGCCGGATTTGTGCCGTGGGCCGTATCGGGAACGATAATTTCCGTTCTGTTTTTATCTTTAGCGTGATAAGCCCTTGCAATTAAAGCGCCCGTAAACTCGCCGTGAGCACCGGCTGCAGGTTGTAAAGTCCAAGCATTAAGGCCTGTAATTTCTTTTAAAAGTTTTTCAAAATTATAAATAATCTCTAAAGTTCCTTGGGTATAATCTGCCGGTGTTAAAGGATGGATAGAAGTAAAATTTTCAAGAGAACACAAAACATCATAAGACTTTGGATTATATTTCATTGTGCATGAACCAAGCGGGTAAAAATGGGTATCTAAACAAAAGTTTAATCTTGATAAATTAGTAAAGTGGCGCACAATATCAAGCTCGCTTAATTCTGGAAGTTTTGGGCTGTTTTTGCGTAGATATTTTTTATCTAAAAAAGTCTCGGGGGCTTTTGCGCCGTTAAAAACAACTGCTCTTGCTCCGTTAGATTTTTCTATAATAAGTTTTTCCATAAGTTAAATCCCCCTCAAGCAAGAAACAAATTTTTCAATATCTTCTTCGGTCTTTGTTTCCGTTACGCAAATAAGCAAACAATTTTTTAAATCTTTATCAACTTGCCCTAAATCATAACCGGCTAAAATACCTTTTTTGGCAAGTTTACTAACAATTTGTTTTGCCGGGATAGGACAATTTATAACAAATTCATTAAAGAAAGGTTTTTGATATTTTATGCTAAAGCCATCTATTTTGCTTATTTCCTTTGCCAAATTATGCGCTTTTTCTAAGTTTAGAGAAGCAACTTCTTTTACACCTTTAGGACCAAGCAAACTTAAATAAATAAGTGCATTTAAAGCACATAAGGCCTGGTTAGAACAAATATTTGAAGCGGCCCTTTCACGTCTGATATGCTGCTCGCGCGCTTGCAAAGTTAAAACAAAACATCTGTTGCCTTTATCATCTTTTGTAATACCGCACAAACGCCCCGGCATATAACGCACATATTGTTTTTTACAAGTAAAAATACCAAGGCCCGGTCCGCCAAAACTCATAGCATTACCAAGGCACTGGCCTTCTGCTACGGCAAAATCACTATCGTAAGAACCGGGAGTTTGTAAAATACCAAGACTGATAGGATTAACAACAGAAATTAGCAAAGCATTTGCATTGTGAACTATTTGTGAAATTTCGCTAGCTTCTTCAAGACAGCCAAAAAAGTTTGGCGTTGCAAGGACAAAAGCCGCGCGCGGTGTTTGAAGTTTTGTTTTTAAATCTTCTAAATCAAGAGTGCCGTTATTTAAAGATACTTCGGTAAATTTAATTTCTCTTGTGCCTTTAAAATAAGTTTTTAAAACTTGTTTATATTGGGGGTTAAGTCCGGCAGAAATAAGAACTTCGTTAAGGCCTTTAATTTGACAGGCAGAATAAACGGCCTCCGCTAGAGCAGTTGCGCCGTCGTAATGGGAAGCATTGGAAACTTCCATATCCATTAAAGCACAAATACTGCTTTGATATTCATAAATAGCTTGAAGAGTGCCTTGGCTAGCTTGCGCTTGATAAGGAGTATAGGCAGTTAAAAATTCCCCGCGGGAAGAAATAGCATTAACAACAGCAGGTATAAAATGCTCGTAAATACCGGCACCGGCAAAATTTAAAAGCGGTTTATTTTTTGAAGCAAGTTCTTTAATATGTTTTGTTAAAGATTGTTCATCAAGCGCATTTGGCAAATTAAATTTTGCTGTTTTTAAAGAAGATGGTATATCTTTAAAAAGTTCCTCAACACTTGTTATGCCGATTTCGCCAAGCATTTGGCGCTCTATTTCTTTACTGCTGCCGTTAAACATTTTACTCCCCCCAAAAATTATAAAGTTGCTTTGTAAGCGTCAAAGGAAAGGAGGTTTTCTTCTTCTTTTGCGTTTGAAATTTTAATTTTAAAAATCCAGCCATCTCCGTGCGGTGCTTGATTGATAAGAGCAGGATTACCATTTAAATTTTCATTAACTTGGATAACTTCACCTGAAAGCGGAGCATAAAAATCAGCGGCTGATTTAACAGATTCAATAACCGCGCAAGATTTACCTGCTTCAACTTTTGCACCGACTTTTGGAAGTTCCACAAAGACGATATCGCTGATTTCGTGCTGGGCGTGATCGCTGATACCGCAAACAGCGGTGTCGCCTTCAATAAAGGCCCACTCGTGAGTTTTACTAAATTTACATTTTTCTTGATTATACATTTTGTTTTCTCCTTATATTTTATCTTGGTAAAAAGGCATTTTTATTTTTTTTGCTTTTATTTTGCGCCCACGCACTTCTATTTCCACTTCAGAACCTTCTGCAAGGTTGCTGGGCGCATAACCTGCACAAATTGCTTTATATACAGGTGAGAAAGTGGCACTTGTTAAATAACCGATTTCTTTATCATTTTGATAAATTTTACAACCTTCGCGGGCAATACCGGGCTGGGTTAAAATAAAACCGCTCCACACTTGGCTAACCCCTGTTTCTTTTTGTTTTGCTAAAGCGGCTTTACCGATAAAATCTTCTTTATTTAACTTTACAACCCAACCGCAAGAGGCCTCATACGGAGTTTTCGTTTCATCCATATCATTGCCGCTTAAAAGATAGCCGGATTCAAGACGGAGTAAATCCCTTGCGCCTAGGCCGCAAGGTTTTATATTATGCGTTAAACCCCAAGCAAAAAGTTTATTTATAGTATCAGCTGAACCCATAATTTCAACGCCGTCTTCGCCGGTATAACCGGTGCGGGTAATAAGAACTTCTCCGCCAAACATTGTGGCTTTTTTAATATAAAATCTTTTTAAATTTTTAATATCTTTATCAAGTTCTCCAAGAATATCTAAAACTTTTGGCCCTTGTAAAGCAAGCATACTATACTTAGCGGAAACATTTGAAACTTCTACCTTAAAGTTTTTGGCTTTTTCTTTGAACCAGGCATAATCTTTTTGGCAGGTAGCGGAATTTACTACTACAAAAAATTCCTGCTCGTTAATACAGAATGCAATAATATCATCAATAACACCGCCGTTTTCATTAACAATATGACTATAAGCACCGCGGCCTGTTTCCACTTTAAAATTATTTGTTGCTACATATTGCAAAAACTTATAAGCATCAGGCCCTTTAAATATTATTCGCCCCATGTGCGAAACATCAAACATACCGGCAGAAGACCTAACGGCATTATGTTCGGCAATAATACTTTCAAATTGGACCGGCAAAAGCCAGCCGTGAAAATCAACCATTTTTCCGCCTGCTTTAACACAGGCCTCATAGAGAGATGTTTTTTGTAAATTCTGTTCCATAAAATAATTATATAAAATTACTTCCACCCTTCTTCTTTGGCATAGGCAAGAATACCTTTTGCAATATTTTTTGCTATATATGCCTGGGAATTTTTATTATTAAGATATTTCCTATCCGAAGCATTACTGATATAACCCATTTCAACCAATACTGCTGGGCAGGAAACACCCCTTAATACATAGAAGTTTGCTTGTTTAATAGCACTATTATTAAAAACTTTTATTCCTGTTTTACCGGATTCTTTCGAAGCAAGTAAGCGAATATGCCCTGCAAGTTTTGAACTTTGATTTATATTCTCATTTGTGGCAAGAGATTGTAAAAGTAAATCAGCAAAACTAAGCCCGCTGGAAGTTTTACCTTCATATTGCAAGGCCTCGTTTTCAAGGGCTGCTGTTTGGGCGGCTTCCGCATCAGAAGCTTTATCTGAACGGAAATACACTTCAAACCCGCTTGCCGCTGCGCGCTTTGCTGCGTTAGTGTGAATAGAAACAAAGATATCTGATTCATATTTGGTAGAAAGACGGGCTCTTTCCCCTAAAGAAATAAAAGTATCATCATTTCTTGTCATTTTTACTTCTACATTTTTTTCTTTCTTTAAAATATCATAAACTTGTTTTGCTACTTTCAAATTTAAATCTTTTTCACGCAAACTATTTTTTCTAACGGCACCTGGGTCTTTGCCGCCATGGCCCGGATCTATAAGAACTTTCAATTTACCTTTCTTTTGTGTAGCGGGCAAAATTGTGGGAACCGGTAAAGTCGCAGCGGGTTTTTGTTCTTCCACAGAAACGACGGGTTCTTGTTTTTCTGTAGGTTGGGGGCTTGCTTCGGCAAAAAAATCATCTCCTAATTCTATAGCATCTCCCTCTGCTTTTGATTCTATAGTTGGCTCAATTTTTTGAACTTCTTTATTTTCCTCAATATTAGATGTTTCTACTTCCTGTTCTTGTAAAACAGAGGGGCGGACTAATTCTAAAGAAGCATTTTTCTTTTCTTCCTGTTCCTTAAAATTGCGTTTAATTTGCTTGGAAGAAGCTTCAAAAATAAATTCTTTTCCGTTAAAATACAAATCCCAATTCTTTGTAGCTTTTTTAAGCAAAGCCACCAACTCAACCCCTTTTGATTTTTGAGTTACTCTCATACGATATATGAAATCATTTTTGGAAGAAATAATTTCATCGCGTTTAACTATCGCACCGGGCAAAAATATTTGGGCTTTATCTTGGCTGGATTTTATAACTTCAAAAGGAAAATTAATTTTAGAATCAAAAATTATTTGTGAAAAATCCGGCTTATCTATCAATTTTGATACGGATAGATTATAACGCCTTTCAGCAATAAGTTTACCTTCTTGATAAGAAACTGAATAAGAGGAAAAAGTATTAAAAAAACTTAAAGGAACATACAAAATATCTTCTTGAATAAAAGGAGCTTGAGATAATTTGCTTTTACGTTTATTAATAAACGCATAGTTTTGTTTATTTGTTAAAAAGGCCTTATTGGCACCTTCTACAAGTTCAAGACGGCCGGAAGCAGCAAAATAAGTGGAACGCATGCCTAAAGCACTGCCTAAAGAACGTGCCGCAACAAAAGGTTCTTCCTGTCTTAAAAGAACTTTTATTTTGCCCTTACTTTTACCAACAATTTCAAGAGGTGCTTTTATTTGGGCAAAACATAAAGTGAATAAATTTAAAATAATACAAATTAAAAAAATTTTTTTAAACATTTTCTTTTGGTATAAATTTTATATTACAAGGCGCCATAACTGCATAGCGGTTTGTATTTAACCACTTGCGCGCCTCTTTATAGTTAGGGATATATCCCTCAACACAAGACCAAAACTCTGGGCTGTGGTCAAAATGGATTAAGTGGGCAAGCTCGTGAACTATCAGATAATCTATGATACTGACAGGCATTTTAATAAGACGATAAGAAAAATTAAGATTCTTTTTTTGCGAGCAACTTCCCCACAAAGTTTTTTGGTCCTTTATAACAATATTATTATATTCAACACCCATCTTTTGCGCCCAAGCAGAAACCTTTTGAGGCAAAATTTGTTGAGCTTGCGCCCGGGACCATTCTTCCACCAAAGCAGGTAAATCTTGTGAGGAATTATTTATTTTAATAGTTAAAACCCCTTCCTCTAAAGAAAAAGTCGGCTCTTTTAAAGTTTCCTCAAGTATAACTTCACAAGGCAAAAGCTGCCCCTCATAAAGAACTTTGCCGCTAGGAGTTTCTTTAGCAAGTTGTTCTTCTTCAGGGGAGTTTTCTTCTTTATCTTTAGAAAAAACTTCCGGTAAATCCGTCTTTAATTTTTCAATAAAAAGTTTAATATCGCTTACTACTGTTTCAATATCAATATCTGCCATACTTATATTTTATAAAAAACAAGAGATAAAAACACCTGTTTTTTTGTAAAATATCTTTATGGGAAAAATATTATTCTTTTTAGCCCTTTTGGGCGTTGTGTTTTTTTACTATTTCAAACCCGTTTCCGTTGAACCCCAACAACCGGTTCAACAGGAAGCGCCAAAACCTGTCGTAAAAAAGGTTAAACCCGCACCGAAACCGGAACCGGAACAGACTATTGATGTGGATCAAACGACAATAGCAAAACCTTTACCGGAACTTTCTACAATAATTACAGCCGGCGAAAATCATCCTTATGCCGACCCTGATAAATACCCCTTGCATTATGCTATTTGCAAAGGAGATTTTGAACTCGTAAAAAAAGTTTTAAAGAGAGAATCTTTAGCCAATGAACAGGGCGAAGTCGTTATCGGAACAAAAGAATGTTATTGCGAAGAAAATAAATATGAAATTTGCCACTGCCCTGCAACTTTGATTATGCCGCCTTTAAATTTGGCTGTTTTACAAAGAAATGAAACTATTCTTAAATATCTTTTGAAAAAGAAGGCAAACCCTCTTATAAAAGATGCCCTTGGCAGAAACTCCCTTGATATAGCACAAAAACAAAGCATGGCTCCGACTTTAGATTTACTTGCCAAATACGCACAAAACAAATAAGCGTTTTGTTAAAAAGAAAACCCCTTATCTTAGGATAAGGGGTTTTTTATTTTGCAATAATTAAAACTAGCCCAAAAACTGACGCAAAATTATTCTAAAACAATCTTGTAATCTTCCCAAGATAGTTGGGCATCCGCTTGGATTTTTACGCTTCTGTGAACATTTTGTTCCATAGCAGCTATTTTAGAGCGTAAATGCTCGGCAAGTAAAGGATGCAAGCAAACTTTTAAATTGCCACCCGGACGACCTTGGGTAAGATCATAAATTTCGCGTTGGATTTTAATACGCATACTTTCGGCTGATAAAACTCTGCCGCTACCATGACATTGAGGGCACTCCTCTGTAATAAGACTGCCGGTGCTTTCTTTTTTGCGTTCTCTTGTCATTTCAACAAGGCCAAGGCGAGTAATTGGTAAAATACGAATCTTTGCTCTATCACGCTTTACGGCATCATTTAAAGCATCAACAACTTTATGGCGGTTAGAGGCCTTTTTCATATCAATAAAGTCAATAACGATAATACCACCGATATTGCGAAGTCTAAGTTGGTGAGCGATAGCATAAGCGGCTTCAATATTAGTTTGGGTTACGGTTTCTTCCTGAGATTTTGAACCGGTAAATTTACCTGTGTTAACATCTATAGCGCATAAAGACTCCGCTTCCTGAATAATGATACTTCCGCCGTTTTCCAAAGGTAATTTAATACGGCGTAATTTTTCAATTTCCGGATCAATATTGAAAGCTTCAAAAATAGGTGTTTTGCCTTTGTAAAGTTTAATTCTGTCTTTAAGTTCCGGAGAAATTTTATTAACAAATTCCAAAACTTTATCATAATCTTTTTCATTATCAAGCAAATAAAGTTTAACTTCTTCGGATAAAATATCTCTTGAAACTTGTAAAACGCCATCCATATCTTCATGCAAAATGGAAGGAGAAGGCACTTTTTCAAATTTGGTGATAATGCTTTTCCATTGGCGGTAAAGGTATTTAATTTCTTTTTCAAGTTCATCCGGGGTGGCTTCTTCAGCTTCGGTTCTAACAATGCAGCCCATGCCGTCTAAATGTTTTTGGGCAAGCTGGCTTACGAGATCATTTAATTCTTGGCGTTTTTGAGAATCAAGATTTTTTGAAACACCGACAAAATGTTGATTCGGCGTAAGCACTAAATATCTGCCCGGCAAAGTAACATCCATTGTTACTTTCATACCTTTTGTGCCGATAGCATCTTTAACCACTTGCACCATTATTTCTTGACCTTTATATAAGAGTTTATCTATGGGTTTTTTATCCCCTTCAATAACATCGGAAATATAAAGGTAAGCATTTTTTTCATAACCAATATTTAAAAATGCGCTGGAAATACCGGGCAAAACATTTTCTACTACGGCTTTATAAATATTACCGACAATGTTTAAGGCGCCCCGTCTTTCCCACATAAGTTCGCTAAGAACGCCATCTTCCAAAATAGCAATTCTTGTTTCTTCAAAAGAAGTATTAACTAAAACTTCAACTTCAGGATTATCTGAAATTTTTTTCATTTTTTTCTCCCTTAAATTTGCCTGAGCGCACCTTGGGAATCTTCCCACAAAAGAGCTTTGCGTTCAAGCAGTAAACTTGTGCTTTGTACTTCCAGGCAAGGCAACTTCATTAACATCTGCTCTATACCAATACTTCTTAAAGCACTAAGTTCAGTTATTATTTCAATTTTACTATCTCCAAGCGCTTTTAACTGCTTAATTAAAGGCCTGAGATTTACAACTTTATCATTAACCTGCACCAAGAGTTCGCCGGGCAAATCCCCTTTTAAAACAATAGGGCTTGCCTCATAGCAAACATATTTTGCCAAAGATTCAACAGAGCATAAATTATGTGGTATTTGCTCAATTTGAGCAATTTCATAACCCGAATCTTTTAGCAAAGGATTTAACTCCTGGTTAATCAAATGCTTGCTTATATCCCGAGTAAAATAAATATCCGCATACTGACACAGATTCTGGATATTTACCTGCTTTTCCCCAGGGCCAAGCACTAAATGCGGGCCGCTTTTTGTCCACTCAAAAGGAAGTTTTGAATTAAGCAAAATTTCCTGCAATTTAACACGTAATTCATGAGTAGGCAATGCGCCTGCTTTTTTTATAAGTTTTATCCTATACTTAAAAATCTGCTCTCTTTCTATCATAACATTTTTAAACCACACTTAAACGCCTGCGATAGACACTTTCAACTATTCCAAATGCCCACATGCTCGCAACTAGGTTAGATCCACCATAAGAAACAAAGGGCAAAGGTATCCCTGCCACAGGAACAAGACCGATAAGCATGCCAAAATTTATGATTAAATATGTAAAAAATATACCAAAAATACCCATGCAAACAAAATAGCCGTATAAATCACTTGATAAAGTGGCTGTTATCGTTGTGCGCCAAAGTAAAAGTAAATATAAAAGCAAAACACCAAGCGTGCCAAAAAGGCCGGTTTCTTCACCTAAAACAGCTAAAATAAAATCGGTATGCCTTTCAGGCACAAAGCCAAGACGCGATTGCGTGCCGGAAAATAAGCCCTTCCCCAAAACTCCGCCGGATCCCATGGCAATTTGCGCTTGTAAAATATTATAACTTGCCCCTTTAGGATCAGATTTAGGAGCTAAAAAGGCCTCCACTCTTTTTCTTTGATAGGGCTTCATCTTTTTTTCTACAAATAAACCGCTAAAAAACCCTGCTAAAATAGCCCCGGATACAATTAAAGCAAGCGCTGTTGGTATTTCTATACGAAATTGCCTTAATAGTTGTTTAACTAACCAACAAGCTAAAACCACTAAAGCACTAAAACCTAAAATATACCAAATATTATCTCTTAAATTTAAAATTAACTCTGCAATAAAACTATTTTGTGCAATTTCAGGATTTAAGCCCAAATAAGTCCAAGCTATAGGAAAGAAACCTGCCGCTACGGCAAAAGCAAAAAGTAAGCCGAAATAATAAAGATCAACCCCGGCAGCAAAAAGTAAAATAATTAAAGCCGGCGCACTGACAACTATTGAAGAAAAATCCGGCTGTAACATTATTAATCCAAAAACAGGTAATAAGATTATTCCGAGTAAAAATATTGTTTTAAATTCTCTTATATTTCTTTTGTTCCTTTCTAAAAAAGAAGCACTTATCAAAATAGTGGCAATACGGCAAATTTCAGAAGGTTGAAAAGAAAAAAGGCCAAATCTAAACCAAGAATGAGAACCCCTTTGTGTTACCCCAAAAACCAAAACACCTATGAGCAAAGTAATAATAAACATATAAAGTTTTTTATATTGTTCATCATAAATCTGATAATTAAACAACCACCCAAAAACAAAAGCCCCTGCTGCAATAGGTAAAGCAATAAGATGGGTTCTAAAAACACTTTGCCCCAAAGGAGAAGTGCTTAAAGCCGAATAAACAATTGCAAAACCTATAAGAGCAAGTAAAGAAACACTTATAAGAATTACAAAATCTATAGGACCTCTTTTTAAACTATGGTTATTTTCTCTACTAAACATTTATTTAACTCCGTAATAGGCCTTAATTATCTCTTTAGCAATAGGCGCAGCCGCTGAAGAACCGCCCTTGCCAAACTCCACAAACACAGATAAAGCAATATCAGGTTCTTGTCCGGGAAGTCCGGCAAAAGCCAAAAACCAGCCATGGTCATCGCCATGAGGATTTTGGGCCGTTCCTGTTTTGCCGTAAACATCAACGCCTTCAACTTTTGCGGCTCTACCGGTTGCTCTATCTACAACACCTTTTAAGGCTTGATGTATAATTTCATAATGGCCTTCTTCAAGTTTTGCTCGGGCGATAATTTCAGGTTTATTTTCTTCTAAAACTTGCCCTTGGGGATCAACTACTTTTTGAATATAATAAGGTTTATAAATATTGCCTTTTGAAGCAAGGGCTGCTCCATAAACAGCCATCTGCAAAGGCGTTAAAAGCAGTTCTCCCTGACCGATAGAAAGATTTAAAGTATCTCCGGCAAACCAATAGGTTCTGTTTCTAGCCCTTTTTGAAGGCCCGTAAATATTACCGCTTTTTTCTCCGGGTAAATCTATACCTGTCTTTTGGCCTAAGTGAAATAATTTTTGAATTTTTTCAATAGAAGCAGAACCCGTTTTTAAAGCAAGTTCATAAAAATAAACATCACAAGATTGTGCCATACCTTCCATTAAGTCAATATTAGGGCCGTGCGTTTTCCAACACTTAAATTCTCTGCCGTTCATAAATATTTTGCCTTTACAATTGCTATGTTCGTGCAAATCAAGGCGGTTATTTTCCAAAGCTGCAATGGCTGTAATTGTTTTAAATGTAGATGCCGGCGGATACATGCCCTGAAGGGCTAAATTATATTCCGGTATTTTTTTAGAAGTAGAGGGTATTTCTTCATCACTATAAGAGATAAAAATATTAGGATCAAAATCAGGCGCACTGACCATCGCAAGAACCGCACCGGTTTTGGCATCTAAAACAACTGCAGCACCACGACCTGTTATAGAATTTTTTATTCCTTTTTCTGCCGCTTTTTGAACTTCTAAATTAAGCGTTGTCCAAACATCTGCCCCTTTGCCCCATTTATTATCTTTTAATTTCTGTTTAACGCGACCTCTGTAATCTACTTCTAAATAAAGACCTCCGTCACGACCTTTCAACTGACTTTCATAGCGTTTTTCTATACCGCTTTTACCAATTTTAGAGTTTAAACGATAATCTGTATTTTCATCTTTTTTATTCCAAAATTTATTATCCATAGTTCCCATATAACCAATTAAATGGGCGGCAAAAGCGCCGTAAGGATAATCTCTTTTTGTTTCTTCTAATAAATACAAACCGGAATAATAAACTTGAAGTTCGCTGAAAGCAAATGCTCTTTTAGGAGATATGTTTTGTGCTATTAAAATAGCTTTACCGCTTTTAGTCCCTTTATTTAGGAGTTTAAGAATTTTTTTTGAATCAACATCTAAAAAAGAGGCCACATCTGCACTGAGAGAAGAAAGATAAGCATCATCTACTTTTTGGGAGCCGGGCAAATAATAAACACTAAAAGAAGGGACATTACCGGCAATAGTCTCCCCTTTAGCCGACAAAATACGACCGCGCGGTGCTGTCTGATATAAAATCTGCGTGCGGTTTTGCTCTGCTGCTAAAGCATATTTTTCGTGCGATATAAACTGAATATCTGTTAGTCTGATAGCTATAAGTGCAACAGCTAAATAAGCAGCATATTGTAAAACACGCAACCTTTGAATATTAAAAAAATCTTTCTGCTTCATTTGTATCTTTTAATGAACCCCAACTTAGATACTTATTTATTACAAAATAAATTAGAGGTAAAAGTAATCCTGTTAAAAGGGATCCTATTATAAAACTAAACAAACTTTGACAAATAAACTCTCCGATAAAGAATTTACTTATTATGCCATAAAAAACAAGCAATAACATATTTAAAACCGTTGTTATTATTACTTGAGGCAAAAACTCCTTAAAATCTATTTTATCGTCAATAATATAAAAAATAAATAAAATCCAGGTAAAAGCTAAAGCATTCGCCCCGAATAAATTATTACCGAAGAAATCTAAAAATAGTCCACTAAAAAACCCAAAAATATAACCGCCAATTTCGTTTAATTTAGAGGCCATTACCAAAGTAAAGGCGAGCATAACACCTAAAATTATTCCGTATTGGCCAAAAATCTCTATGGCAATCCAATGGGCTATTGTTGCAATAATAAAAATTAGAAAAACATTTAAAAATTTCATCATTTATTTTTTTCTCCTAAAGGCAAATTAAGCGCAGGCATTATCAAAACCTCATTTACAGATAAACTATCAACTGCGGGAATAATTTTTGCCGTAATAAAAGAATCTTCTATTTTTTGAGTATTCCTTGCACCGACAAAACCAATTAAAATACCATCCGGAAAAATTGAACTTGAAATGGAAGTATAGACCTTTTCTTTCTCTGTCAAATCTTGTCCTAAAGTAACATACTTAATAAACAAGCCACCTTTAGAATCACCTATCACAAGGCCTTCTTTTCTGCTTTCAGATAAAAAAGCTGCTACAGAAAAATCTTCATCACTGCTAAGTAAAATTTTACTTGTAGTTGGAGAAACTTCTATAACTTTGCCAACAAGGCCAACGCGTCCGTCTTGAACCCCTATTACAGGAGAACGCAAAGATATTCCGTCTTGGCTACCTTTATCAACAATAATTGTTCCTCTTCTTGAAGGTTCCCTATAAGCAACTTTTGCCCAAATCCCTTTCCACTTTTCTTTCTTTGGAAGATCTAAAGATTCTGTAAGTCTTTTATTTTCTTCTAAAAGTGATTCTAACTGGGCATTTTCTAAAAGCAAACGGGAAACTTCTTCCTGTAATTTTAAATTTTTATCTGCAGTATTTAATAAGTCTTGCGTACTTGCAAGAGCATCCTTGGTATATTGGGTTATGCTGTGTGCTGTTCTTATTTGAGGTATAAAAATATAAGTTAAAATTGATCTTGTAGAAACTACTATACTTTCTAAAGGCAAAATCATAATAAGCAAGGCAATAACAGAAAATATTGCCGGCAAAATTTTTGAATAACCCCTTTCCAAAGAATCATTTTTTTGTTTCATTTTTTATTCTTTTTATCCTAAAAAATACAAAAGCGGGAACTCTCATTTAAGAGCACCCGCTTTATCTAAAAACGACCTTCAATTATAGACTGTCTGTGTGAAGTTTACCGCCAGAGATATAATCAAAATATTTGATCGTTCCAAGAGCAACACAACTTAAAGGATCTTGTGCTTGTTGCACAGGAATTTCCGTTTCATTTTGTATGCGTTCAACTAAACCTCTAAGTAAGGCGCCTCCGCCGGCAATAGTTATGCCTCTATCAACGAGATCTGCTGCAAGTTCAGGGGGTGTTTTTTCAAGAGTTGTTTTAACAACTTCAACAATCTCGCGAACGGGCTCTTCAATAGCTTGGCGTATTTCTCTGGAAGAAATTGTCATGGTGCGTGGTAAACCTTGACCTTGGTCGCGGCCTCTAACCACCATGGTTTTTTCTTCTGAGTTATTATTATTGCCTTTTTTGTTAAGAAGAACTGATCCTATTTTGATTTTTACATCTTCTGCCGTGGTTTCGCCCACGATAAGATTATGTGTCTTTTTAAAATATTGAGTAATACAATCGGTAATTTTATCACCAGCGACTTTGATTGATTCCTTAACGACCATACCGCCTAAAGATATTACTGCGACCTCTGTTGTGCCACCGCCAATATCAACAATCATACTGGCATGGGGTTCATTAACAGGCAAACCTGCACCAAGGGCAGAAGCCATTGGTTCTTCTACCAAGTAAACAGATCTGGCACCGGCCTTACGGGCGGCATCTTCAACTGTTCTTCTTTGAACTTGGGAACTGCCTGAAGGTATGCCTATTACAATTCTAGGTCTGAATAACGTTTTTCTTGTATGGACACTTTTTATGAAATATCTTAACATTTCATAAGTTTTATCAAAATCGTCAATCACCCCATCTTTCATAGGGCGACACGCTATAATATTTGCGGGTGTTCTGCCAAGCATTTGCTTGGCTTTGCTTCCTACTGCTTTTACTTCTCCGGTATCTGTATCTAAAGCCACTACGGAAGGTTCCCTAAGCACAATACCTTGATCTTTGACACAAACAAGGCAATTTGCTGTGCCTAGGTCCATTCCCATGTCATTAGAAAAAAGTCCGCCTAAATAATCTAATATCATTTAGTCCACCAATTTAATTATTGCGACTTCGGCATTATCGCCTTTTCTAATACCTGCTCTGTAGATTTTTGTATAACCGCCGTTTCTGGCTGCATATTTTTCTGATAAAACTTCAACTAATTTTTTATAAGCGGTTTTATCTGCTACGGCATTTTTAAGAGCCAAATTATCTTTATCTTTTGCAAGAGTAATAAGGCCTTCAACTTCACGACGAAGCTCTTTTGCTTTTTGCAAAGTTGTTTTAATTTCTTCGTGCAAAACCAAGCTAATTGCCATATTGCTTAACATTGCTTTTCTGTGTGAAGTGGTTTTGCCTAATTTGCGGTATCCCGTATTTTTAATCATTTCGAAAACTCCTATAATTTCATACCTAACTCAAGTTTCATTTTTGCGAGTTTTTCTTTTACCTCGTCAAATGACTTTGAGCCAAAGTTCTTTACCAATTTTAATTGGGCTTCAGTCTTTACCACTAAATCGCGAACGGTTTTGATACCTTCTGCTTTTAAGCAGTTAACAGATCTGGAAGTTAAATCCATATCTTCAATTGCTTGAGATAAGACTTCTTCAAGTTCTTCGCTTACATTATTTTCTAAAGCAGGGGCGGCAACTTGTTCTTCTTCTACGACAGGTTCTTCGCCTTCAATAGTGAAAATGTGTAAAGATTGTGAAAGTAAAATTGCAGCTTTATGTAAAGCTTTGCGCGGTTCCAAAGTGCCGTCTGTGGTGATTTCAAGAATGAGTCTATCATAGTCGGTTTTTTGACCAACGCGGGCCGGCTCTACATCATAATGCACTTTTAAAATAGGGGAGAAGATAGAATCTATCGGCATAAAACCTGCAGGTCTTGCGCCTTTAGGTGTTTCTTCTGCATAACCCTTACCTTTGGAAATTTCAATTTCCATTCTAAGTGAACCACCTGCTTCAATTGTGGCAATAGGTAAATCTTTATTAATGATTTCTACGCCGTCAACTTCTTCAATATTAGCAGCAGTTACAACACCGGGCTTTTCGCTATGCAAAACTAAATATTCTCTGTTTTTACCTTCTAATTTAACGCGAAGTTTCTTAAGATTTAAGAGGATTTCAATAACATCTTCTCTAACGTTAGGAATGGTGCTATATTCGTGGGTTGTGCCTTCAACACGAACGGCTGAAACAGCTGCACCTTCCAAACCGGATAATAAGATTCTTCTTAAAGAATTACCAACAGTATGCCCCAAACCGGATTCGTAGGGTTCTGCTACGAATCTGCCGTAAGTTGCACTTTCTTCTTCTACTTTAATAGATTTCGGTAAAACTAAATTTTCAAAAGCCATTATTTTTTGCTCCTATTACTTAGAATAGTGTTCTACTATCAACTGATCATTGACTGGGTAGCTGCTTTCGCTTCTATCCGGCCATCTGAGCAGGGTGGCTGTCTTTTTGGTGTCATCATATTCAAGGAAGCTGGGACGTAAAGATCTTTTTGTTGCTTCTTCTAAACCTTGCTTAACCACAACGCCTTCGGTAATTTTACCGGTAATAGCGACCTTATCACCAATTTTTAATTGGTAAGAAGGGATATTGACGACTTTATCATTAACTCTGATATGCCCGTGTAAAACGAGTTGTCTTGCTGTTCTCAAAGAAGTTGCAAAACCTGCTCTTTTAACGATATTATCAAGTCTTGTTTCCAAATATCTAAGGAAGTGTTCACCTGTTTGACCGGTTGCTTTGCTGGCTTTATCAAACAAATTGGCAAAGGGAACTTCCGTCATGCCGGACATAAATCTGGCTTTTTGTTTTTCATACAAACGAACACCATATTCGGAAAGTTTTGCTCTTTTAACGCCACCTTTACCTTTCTTGGCGCTAGCAAGCTTATCCATTACACAATTGGTGTAGCATTTTGTTCCTTTTAAAAATAATTTGCAAGCTAATTTTCTGCATTTCTTGCAGCTAGGTCCTGTATATCTTGACATTATTATATTCTCCTGGCTTTCGGCGGTCTGCATCCGTTATGAGGTATGGGGGTTACGTCTTTAATAGAGGTTACGACCAAACCTGCTTGTTGTAAAGCTCTTACAGCGGTTTCTCTACCCTGACCAGGGCCGCAAACTTTAACAGCAACTTCTTTCATGCCCATAGCAACGGCTTTTTCGCCGACTTTATTGCAAGTAATTTGGGCGGCAAACGGAGTGCCTTTTTTGGTGCCTTTAAATCCGTGTGATCCTGAAGTGGACCAAACCAAAGTTGAACCTTTATCATCAGTAACGGTTACAATGGTATTGTTAAATGAACAGCTGATGTGAACAACACCATGTGCAGGTGCTTTACCAGCTTTCTTTTTTGTTTTTGCTGCAGCCGGTGCTGCAGTTGTTGTTTCTTGTTTCTTTTCTTCTGCCATTTTAATTTACCTGTTTTAAATTTTAATCAGCTTTAACTTTGGCGCCGACTGTTTTTCTGCGGCCGCGTCTTGTTCTGCTGTTTGTTTTTGTTCTTTGGCCGCGTGCGGGTAAATTGCGGCGATGGCGGTTGCCTCTGTAGGAACCGATTTCAATAAGTCTGTGGATGTTTTGGGAAACTTCTCTTCTAAGTTCACCTTCAACTTTATATTCTTTCTGCAAGAGAGTGTTAAGTAAACCGGCTTGTTGTTCGGTTAAATCTTTAACTCTTGTAGAGGCTTCAATTTGGCCGTTTAATTTGCTTAAGATTTCTGCTGCGACTTTAGGGCCAATACCATAGACATATTGTAATGCTATATCTATTCTTTTGTTCTTGGGTAAATCTATACCTGCGATTCTTGCCATATTCTAACAAATCTCCTCTAATTAACCTTGGCGTTGTTTGTGTTTTGCGACTTTACACACAACACGGACGACGCCGTTTCTTTTTACGATTTTACATTTTTGACATATCTTTTTTACGCTAGCTCTGACTTTCATTTATTTCTCCCGATAGATTATTCTGCCTTTGGTTAAGTCATACGGAGAAAGCTCCAATTTAACTTTATCACCAGGTAAGATCCTGATGTGGAACATTCTCATTTTACCTGAGATGTGCCCCAAAATAACTTTGCCGCCTGCAATTTCAACTTTAAACATTGCGTTTGGTAAAGCTTCAAGTATTTTGCCTTCTACTTCTATCTTATCACTCATACTCGCCTAAAAGGCGTTTCCTCCGTAATATTTAACTTTATGCCGTTAATATAAGGTGGCCGTTTGCGGTCACCGCGACACTATGTTCAAAATGGGCAGAATAACTGCCGTCTTTTGTTACGACTGTCCAGTCGTTGTCTAAAACTTCTACTTCATCCCCACCTAGGTTCAACATTGGTTCTATCGCAAGAACCATGCCTTCTCTTAAAATCGGGCCTTTACCTTTCGGTCCGTAATTTAAGACACAGGGTTCTTCGTGTAGTTTGCGTCCAACGCCGTGGCCGCAATAGTCTCTGACTATACCAAGTTTACCAGCTGTGGCGTAAGTTTCAACCATATTGGATATATCACCAAGATGTATCCCCGGTTTTACAAGTTCTATTGCTTTGTTTAAAGACTTTTGAGTTTGTTCTAAAAGTCTTTGAGCCTCACTTGCAACTTTGCCCACAGGTATGGTGAGGGCTGCGTCCGCATGAAAGCCGTCAAGATAAGCGCCAACATCAATACCAACTATGTCGCCTTCTCTTAATATTTTTGTTTTACTAGGTATTCCGTGAACGACTTCTTCATTTACGGAAGCACAAATGCTCCCCGGAAAACCGCCGTATCCCAAAAAGGACGGAACAGCGCCGCAGCTTCTTATAACTTCTTCTGCTATTTTATCCAGATGCCAAGTGCTAACACCGGGCCTTACTTCCAGTTGCATCCTTTTTAAAACTTTAGATACAACTTTGCCTGATGCTTGCATTTTCTTGATTTCTTCACTACTCTTTAATTCTATCATTTTTTGAGACCTATTGCACGCAAAATTTCATTATGAACTTCGCGTGCCTCTTTACTGGCATCTAAACGCTTAACGCCAATAGAAGATTCATAATAATCTACTAAAGGACGTGTTTGCTTTTCAAACACCTCAAGACGATGTTTTGCACTTTCGAGGGTATCGTCGCTGCGGGTTATTAAATTTCCCCCGCAAGAACAACTGCCCGTAAAACTTTTATCGTATATGTTAAAAATCGCTCCGCATTTTGAACATACTCTTCTTGAGGTTAATCTTTTTATAACTTCTTCTTTACTTAACTCCAAGAAAAGCACGTAATCAATCTTTTGTCTAAGAACGCTCAAACTTATACGCAAACTTTCTGCTTGAGGTATTGTTCTGGGAAAGCCATCAAATATATGCGACTGCCTCCCCCTTTTTAAAACTTGTTCAACAAGTTTTATTATTTGTTCATCACGAACTAAATTGCCTTGACTTATTCCTTTTTCAACTGCTTTACCAAGTGGGGTTGCAAGGGCAATTTCTTTTCTTATCATATCCCCTGTGGAAATATGTTCAAAATCATATTCTTTTACCAAAATCTCCGCTTGCGTGCCTTTGCCCGCACCAGGATATCCAAGTAAAATTATATTCATATTTCCTCTTGGCTTATGTCCGGCCGGCTCTAAAAGAACCGGCCGAAACAAATTTATTCGCCTACATTGAACCAGCGGCCTTTAATACCACGCCCTTTCATTAAGGGTTGATAATTGTGTGCAAGTAAATGGGCTTGCACTTGGCCGACTGTGTCTAATGCAACACCTACTACGATGAGTAAGGATGTTCCGCCGAAATAGAAAGGAACATTAAATTTGAACCTTAAAAAGTCCGGCAAAACGGCTATTGCGGAAACAAATAAAGCTCCGCTTAAAGTTATTCTGTTCATAACCCACTCAATATAATGTTGAGTGGCATCGCCCGGTCTGATACCAGGGATAAAGCCGCCCCATTTTTTCATATTTTCTGCTATATCTTTAGGGTTGAAAGACATGGAATTATAAAAATAACAGAAGAAGATAATTAAAGCGACATAGATTAAAGTATATGCCCAATTACCATGGCCGATATATTGCATTACTTTTTGAGCCCATGGAGATTCCGGCATAAATTGTGCTATTGTTAAAGGCATTGAAAGAACAGACATAGCAAAGATGACAGCGATAACACCGCTCTGGTCTATTTTTAAAGGCAAGTAGCTTGTTTGACCGCCATACATTTTATTGCCAACCATTCTTTTTGCATATTGCACAGGTATTTGTCTTTGAGCAGTTTCTACCCAAACAACAAGACCCATAATAACAACCGCAGCACCCACAATAAGTATGGCTGTAAGTAATTGAATTTCTTCTGCACTTACTAAACCGATTAAACTGCTTATTGCGGAAGGCAATCTATCAACGATACCTGCAAAGATGATTAAAGAAATACCATTACCGATACCCTTTTCTGTCATCTGTTCACCAAGCCACATAAGGAACATTGTTCCTGTAGCAAGGGTTAAGGTCGTTGTTAAAATGAAAGACCAGGAAGGATCTACAACCATTTGCATATTGCCCGGAGCAGACATTTTTGTTAAAGCCAAAGTTAAACCAAAACCTTGAAGTAAAGACAAAACGAGAGCAAAAACTCTTGTGATTTGGTTTTCTTTTCTGCGGCCATATTCCCCTTCTTTACTTAATTTTTCTAAAGCAGGGATTACATGGGCGCCCTTTATCAAGCTCATAATAATTGAAGCATTGATATAGGGCATAATACCTAATGCCAGAACAGAAAACTTACCCAAAGCACCACCTGAAAATATATCCAAGAAACCAAGCATTCCTCCTTCATGTTGTTTGAAGAAGGAAGCAAGGGCTTCTGTATTAATACCAGGTATAGGTATTACTGCTGCGACACGGAAAACTGCTAAGGCAATTGCTACAAACAAAAGCCTTTTTTTGAGTTCCGGAGATTGAAATATATTCAATATATTTGCTGTTGGGTTATTTTCGTGCATTATTTTGCCTTTTTATTTTCAATAACTGTTGCTTTACCGCCGGCTTTTTCAATAGCTGCTTTGGCAGAAGCAGAAAAAGCATGTGCGGTAACGTTAAGAGCATGTTTAAGTTCGCCGTTAGCCAAAACTTTGATTTTTTTGGTATCTTTTACAAGATTTTTCTTTTTCAAAATTTCGGGGGTAACTTCTTCACCTGCTTTAAAAACTTTAGCAAGAGAACCTAAGTTTACCCATTCGCCCTTAACTGCAAAAGAAGCATTAGAAAAACCGCTTTTCGGGATTCTTCTAACCAAAGGCATTTGACCGCCTTCTTTGCTTTCTTTGCGGGTATTACCGGAACGGGAAGTTTGACCTTTCATACCTTTTGTTGAGGAACGACCCATCCCTGAACCAATACCTAAACCAATTCTTCTTTTTGCTTTTCTGGAGCCGTGTTTAGGAAAAAGTGAACTTAATGTTGTCATAAATTATCCTCCTATTTTGCGACTGCTGTTGTTTCTTCAGCAGGAACTTCTGCAGTAGCAGTTTGTTTGCCACGGCTGGTAAGAACAGCATCTTTGCTCTTTAACAATTTTAAAGCTTCCATTGTTGCATAAGCTAAATTGCAAGAGTTGGTGCTGCCGATACTCTTAGAAAGAATATTTTTAATACCGGCTGCTTCCAAAATTAAACGAACTGCAGCACCGGCGATAACACCGGTACCGGGGGCGGCTGGTTTCATCCAAACGCTGGAGGAACCGAACTTGCCCAAAATTTCGTGCGGAATAGTATCGTTTACAATAGGGAATTTAATGCTATTCTTTCTTGCTTGGAATTCTGCTTTAGACACGGCAAATTGAACTTGGTTTGCCTTGCCGATAGCTACGCCGACTTTACCATTGCCGTCACCGACAACAACTAAAGCTCTAAAACCAAAGCGTTTACCACCTTTTACAACTTTTGCGGTTCTTGCAACGTGGATAACGGTGGTTGTGCCTTCGGGTTTTGCGCGTAACTGAAACTCGGTCTTATGACCTTTCGCTTCTCTTTTATTTTCGCTCTTTGGCGTTTCTTTATTTAACATTTATTCACCTTAAAGTTAAAATTTTAAACCTGCTTTGCGGGCAGAATCTGCTAAAGCTTTTACTCTGCCGTGATAGATGCGGGCACCTCTGTCAAAGCGAACTTCTTTAACACCTTTTTCAAGGGCTTTTTTTGCAATAAGTTCACCAAGAGCGGTGGCTGCTTCTATACTTTTGCCGGAGGCTTTATATTTGCCTTCAAGTTCTTTAGAAGCGCTGGTTGCGCTTACAAGAACTTTGCCTTCCATATCATCTATTACGGAAGCATAAATATATTTTAAGCTTCTGTAAACAGATAATCTGGGTCTTTCAAGACCGGCAGCTTGCAACTTTCTTTGTGTTCTTTCTTTTCTGTATTGATATCTTTCTTGCTTAGTTGCCATAATTATTTGCCTCCTGCAGCAGCTTTACCGGCTTTTCTTACGATATGTTCGTCTTGGTATTTAATACCGCTGCCTTTATAGGGTTCCGGCGGTCTGATTTTTCTGATTTTAGCAGCAAAATCGCCGACTAAAACTTTATCACTGCCTTGAATTTCCACTAAAGGATTTTTAGGGTCAGCAACAACTTTTAAACCGGCCGGGATATCTAAAATTACCGGGTGGGAGAAACCAAGTTCCATATTAAGTTTATTGCCGCTAACGACGACTTTATAACCAAGGCCGTTAACTTCTAAAACTTTTTTGAAAGGTGTTTCAACACCGCTGACTAAATTTTGAACTCTTGCTCTGGTTGTTCCGTAAAGAGCATTAAGTTCAACTTCTCTGCCTTTTTCAACTTCAAAAGTTAAGGTAGAACCATCAAGTTTAGCGGTAATTCCTTGGGGAACGACATAATTTAAAGTAGCCAAAGGACCTTGAACTTTAATATCATTGCCTTTAACTTCTACTTTAACTTTAGCGGGGATTTGGATTGGTTTTTTACCTATTCTGCTCATATTCCCCCCCTACCAAACTTGGCACAAGACTTCGCCGCCAACTTTTTCTTCTTTGGCTTTGGCGTCGGTCATAATGCCTTTTGAGGTTGAAAGTATTGAAGTCCCAAAAGCACCGCGAACGCTGGGAATATTTTCATAAGAGCTATAAACTCTTTTACCCGGGCGGGAAACTCTTCTAAGACCTTGAATAACGCTTTGATTGTCGTTATATTTCAAAAATACTCTTACAAAACCGCCTTTGGTTTCATTGTGGATGGCTTTATAGTTTGCTATATAGCCTTCTTCCTTCAAAACTCTGGCGATTTCGGTTTTGATTTTAGAGAAAGGAATATCTACTCTTTCTTTTCTCTTCATATTGGCATTTCTTATTCTTGTTAAGAAATCTGCTATTGGATCCATAATTTAAACGCTAAAACAATTTTACTTTCCACTTGAGTTAAAGTGACGCAATTTCTTGCGGTGCGGAGTTAAAATCGTTTAAAGCTTTCCTCCTTTACCAGCTTGATTTTTTTACACCAGGCAATAATCCCTGATGGGCCATTTTTCTAAAGCAGATACGACAAAGACCGAAATCTCTGTAATATCCTCTTGATCTGCCGCAGATTTGGCATCTGTTATGATAGCGGACTGCAAACTTCTGCGGTTTTGCCATTTTGGCAACCCATGCTTTTGTAGCCATAGTTTAGTTGCTCCTCTTTCTGAACGGAAAACCCATGAAGTCCATCAACATTTGGCCGTCTTTATCGTTCTTGGCGGTTGTTACAAATGTGATATTCATACCATGTGCTTTAGGAGATTTTTCTACATCAATTTCGGGGAACACATAGTGTTCTTTTAAACCGATATTAAGATTACCTCTCCCGTCAAAACCTCTATTGAAACCTTGGAAGTCTCTGATACGAGGGCAAACGATATTGATGAATCTATCCATAAATTCATACATAATTGCGCCTCTTAAGGTTACTCTAACGCCGATGGGCATACCTTCTCTTAACTTAAAGTTAGAGATAGATTTTTTTGCTCTTCTTACTTGAGCAAGTTGCCCGGTAATAGCGGTTAAATCTTCTCTGGCGATATCTAAGAATTTAATATCTTCTTTTGCATCTGCCACGCCGATATTAACAACTATTTTTTCAAGTTTAGGCGCTGCCATAGGGCTTTTAACTTTCATTTCTTTTAGTAAAGCCGGCAACACTTTATCTTTGTAATAAGTTCTCAACCTGGGCTCATAAGCTTGGGTTTTGACTTCTTTTTTTGCTGTTTCTTTCTTTTCTGTCATTTTTATTTACCTGCCGTGCTTACTAAAGCCGCATTACATTTGCGGCAAACTCTGCCTTCTTGAGTGTTCTTCGGTGTGCAGTGTTTACCGCATTTAGGGCAAACTACTGCTACGTTAGAAGCATCTAAAGGGGCTTCTTTCTTGATTATTCCGCCTTTGCTTTTTTGGCTGGGTTTGGTGTTTTTAGAAATCATATTGATTCCGGTAACAATAACTTTGTTTTTAGAAGGCATGATTTCTCTTACTTCACCAGTTTTACCTTTATCTTTACCGGCCAGAATAATAACTTTATCGTTCTTTTTTAAATTCATAATTATAGAACCTCCGGAGCTAAGGAAATGATTTTTAAGAAATTCTTTTCTCTTAACTCTCTGGCGACGGGGCCGAACACGCGGGTGCCTTTAGGTTCGCCTGCTTCGTTGATAAGGCAAACGGCATTATCGTCAAAGCGGATATAAGATCCGTCTTTTCTGCGTTTTTCGCGTGAAATTCTAACGACCACTGCTCTTACTACATCACCTTTTTTAACGTTTGATGTAGGAATTGCGTCCTTAACGGAACACATAATGACATCTCCCAAGGAAGCGATATCTCTGTGATGACCGCCTCTGATTTTGAAGCATTGGACTTTTCTTGCACCGGAGTTGTCTGCAACATTAAGAATAGATCTAAGTTGTATCATTTTATCTTCTCCTCAAGATTAACCCAAGGCCTTTTCCGTAATCTTGGAAATACGCCATCTTTTAAGTTTAGACAAAGGTCTTGTTGATGTAATCTCTACCTTGTCGCCAATTTTGCTTTCATTATTCTCATCATGAGCATGATAGCATTTGGAGGTTGTTATAACCTTGCCATAAAAAGAATGCTTTTTGGTGGTAAGAACTTCAACCGTGCGGGTTTTATTCATTTTATCTGAAACTACCACGCCGTTAAGCACTTTTCTTTGTGCGCGATTTACTTTATTTTCCATTTACAAATCCTCTTATTTGGACTGCCTTTTTTGCCTAATAATTGTGTTAAGCAAGGCGATTTCGCGTCTGACAACTCTAATTTCCAAAGGATTGGATAGCGGAGTTGTTGAGTGTTTGAAAAGAAGATTGAACTTCTTTTCTTTTGCCTTGGCTAATTGATCTTGCAATTCTTCAAGGCTTTTATTTTTCAAGATTTCTTTTTCTTTGGTCTTCATATATTACCTTCTTGTGACCAGTTTGGTCTTGATAGGCAATTTATCAGAAGCCAAGCGGAAAGCTCTTTTTGTTTCCTCAAGTTCTGTGCCTTCAATTTCAAACAAAATGCGACCTGGTTTTACGACACAAACCCAATGATCCGGTGCACCTTTACCTTTACCCATTCTGGTTTCTGCCGGGTGTTTGGTAATGGCTTTATCCGGGAAAATTCTGGTCCACATTTTACCTTTCTTTCTGATAAATCTGGAAAGGGAAACACGAGCCGCTTCAATTTGGCGGGCTGTAATCCATTTGGGTTCTAAGGCTTTCATGCCATATTCGCCAAAGGAAACTTCCGCACCTCTTTTTGCTTTGCCCTTAATACGAGGAGCAGAAAACGGCTTTCTATATTTAACTCTTTTTGGCATCAACATAGTTTTTCTCCTCCTTTATTTAGTTTCTTCCTTTTTGGAATCTTTTTTAGCAGCTGCTTTTTTTGCAGTTGTTTTTTTAGCGGCAGTTTTCTTTGCCGGAGCTTTCTTTGTTGCTTCCGGTTTAATTAAATCTTTAGCTGCTGAAATAACTTCTTCTTTAACGCCTTCAACGCTGCTGCCTTCTTGCATTTCTCTATGTTTTCTAAGTTCGTTTAAGATTTCTTTTGGAGATTTTGCAAAGTGAGTTTTCTTGAAAATCCAAACTTTTATGCCGATTTTACCGCTGACGGTATTGGCTTCATAGGTGCCATAGTCAATATCTGCACAAAGGGTATGTAAAGGAACGCGACCTTCTCTTTTCCATTCGGTGCGGGCAATTTCTGCACCGCCGAGTCTGCCGCTGAGCATAATTTTAATACCCAAGGCTTTACCTGCTAAGGCCTTTTCAATAGCTTTCTTCATTGCTGCGCCGTAGTGGGCACGTTTTTCAATTTGGAAAGCGATTGATTGAGCAACGAGTCTTGCATCCGTTTCCGGATTTTTGATTTCAATAACATTAACGAAGGTTTTGCTGCCTGTTAATTTTTCAAGGTCTTTTCTTAAAGTTTCAATATCAGCACCTTTTTTACCGATAACTACGCCCGGTCTTGCGGTGTGAATGTTGACTCTTAAGAAAGAACCAGCTCTTTCAATACCGACAGCACTAACGGCTGCGAGTACGAATCTGGATTCCACAAGTTGTCTGATTTGGAAATCTTCCATAATAAGGGCAGGCATATTTTTGGGGGCAAACCATCTTGACTGCCAATCTTGTGTGTATCCAAGTCTTAAACCTTTAGGGTGTATCTTATGTCCCATTATTTAAGCCCTCCCTTCTTTTCGTCACTAACGATAACTGTTAAGTGGCAAACACTTTTCTTATAAGGCATTGCTCTGCCTTGCGGGCCGGGCTGCACTCTTTTTAAGTGTTTCATAGGACCTATATTTGCATAGGCCTCTTTAATATAAACTTTGGAAAAATCAAGTTTTTTGCCTGATTTTACCTGAAGGTTTGAGGCTGCGGAATGAATAGTTTTTTGAACTAAGTCGCTGCAGCGAAGTCCGCTGAAATTAACAACGTTTTCAGCATATTGGACATTTTTGCCGCGGACTAAGTCTAAGAGCAAACCAACTTTCCTGCTGCCATACCTTTGAAATTTAGCTTTTGAACAAGCTTCCATATCAAATTATCCTCTTATCTCTTATTTAAGGGCCTTAGACTCTTTGGTCATTCCGCCGTGGCCTTTAAATGTTCTGGTAAATGCAAATTCACCAAGTTTATGACCGATCATTCTTTCGGACACATAGACAGGTAAAAACTTCCTGCCGTTATGGACTAAAAATGTATGTCCCACAAATGCGGGAACTATTGTGCATGCTCTAGCCCAAGTTTTAATCTGCTTTTTGTCGTTGGGGTTCATTGCTTCAACGGCTTCAAGCAAGTTATGGTCTACATAAGGACCTTTCTTTGTTGATCTTGACATTTCTAATTAGCTCCCGATTTAGATTTGCGTCTATCTTTAATGATCATCCAATCCCAGGTTTTGGCCGGTCTGGTCTTTAAACCTCTGGACATTTGGTTCCAGGGTGAGCGAGGTATGTTACCACCTTTAGAGTGACCTCTACCACCACCCATAGGGTGATCTACTGCGTTCATTGCATTACCGCGAACGGTAGGTCTGATACCGCGATGTCTGTTTCTGCCGGCATTACCGATAACAACAGCATTGTGTTCTGTATTACCGACTTGGCCGATAGTGGCGCAGCAATTTTCCGGTATAAGTCTGATTTCGCCGGACGGCATTTTGATATGTGCATAACCGCCGTCGTGGGCCATAATTTGAGCTTGGCTTCCGGCTGAGCGGGCAAGTTGTGCCCCTTTGCCGACTTTAAGTTCAATAGCATGGATAAAAGTACCTTCAGGTATATTTTTGAGTGGAAGGCAATTACCCGTTTTAATCTCTGCTTTAGGACCGGACATTACTTCGTCGCCGACTTTAAGACCTAAAGGATGAAGCATATATTGCTTATCCCCGTCTGCATATTTTAAAAGGCAGATTCTGGCTGATCTGTTCGGGTCGTATTCAATAGAAACGACTTTTGCGGGAACGCCAAATTTTGCTCTCTTAAAATCAATTTTTCTGTATAATTGTTTATGGCCACCACCAATGTGACGAACCATAACCATACCGGTATTATTTCTACCGCCGCTTTTCCTTAAACCTTTAGTCAACTTCTTTTCAGGAGTTGTCTTGGTGATTTCGGAAAAGTCTGCTACCGTAATAGTTCTCCTGGAAGGAGTATACGGTCTGAATGTCTTTATAGGCATAGTTTACAATTTCTCCTACTTAGATGCGCCTTCAACGGCATCTATTTTATCGCCTTTTTTCAATGTGACGAACGCTTTTTTAAGATCAGGTCTTTTTCCGGCGAAACGTCCCATTCTTTTGACTTTGCCGCGTAAAGTGCTTGTGGCAATTTTTTCAACTTTAACTTTAAAAATTGTTTCCACAGCTTCGCGGATTTCGTGCTTGTTTGCTGTTTTTTCCACAACAAAGCAGTAGCAATTATCACTATCTCTTAAGATTAAGCTTTTTTCTGTTAAGAGGGGTTTTCTTAATGTTTCGTATGTTTTATTCATTTTTTATCTCCCTTATTTGCTCATCTTTTCAAGTGCTTCTTTTGTGATAATAACTTTGGTGGAGTTCAAAACGGCATAAGCGTTTAAATCACTTGGAACCATTTTGTTCAAACCGGCAATATTGCGGCTTGCTTGGTCAAGTTTTGCATCTTTTGAACTGACTATCAAAGGTTTTTTGCCGGCTTCTAATGTTTTTAAAACATCAGCAACCATTTTTGTTTTGGCTTCTTTGATATCAAAATTATCAAGAATTATAATGCTATCGCTATTATATTTGCTGCTTAAAGCGTGAGCTAAAGCAAGGCGTCTTTTTGCGACGGGCAAATCAATTCTGAAAGAGTGCGGGGTAGGCCCAAAAGCCACACCGCCGTGGCGCCAGATAGGTGAGCGCATGCTACCATGTCTTGCGCGGCCTGTGCCTTTTTGTTTCCAGGGTTTTTTACCTGTACCGCTGACTTCGGCGCGGGTTTTAACATCCGCTGTGCCTGATCTTTGGTTTGCTAAAAAGGCAGTGATGACTTCGTGTAAGAAAGTCGGATTGGGCTTTACGCCGAACAAGGCTTCCGGTAAATTGATTTTACCTTGTTCTTTACCTTGGATATTTAAAAGTTTAGTTTCCATTTTTCGCCTTCCTATTTCTTCTTGGTATTAGCAGCTTTGGAAGCAGAAATCTTCTGAACTTTAGCAGCTACTACGTGTTTTTTAGGTTTGGAAGTTTCCAATACGGACACGATTGTTCCTTTTGCACCGGGCACGGAACCTTTTAAGAAAATTAAATTATTTTCTGTGTCAACTTTAGCAACTTCAATTTTGGAAATTGTTGTTGTGGTAAAGCCATAGTGACCGGCCATTCTTTGACCGCTTAAAACTTTACCTAAAGATCTTCTTGCGGCTAAACCACCGGGTGCTCTTTCTCTATCGCTGGCACCGTGTGATGCAGGTTGACCTGCAAAGCCATGGCGTTTCATTGCGCCGGCAAATCCGCGACCTTTAATTTTGCCTTGAACATCGACATAATCGCCGGGTTTAAAAATTTCACCGAGATTGATAACTTGGCCGACTTCAAAACCATTAACATCGGCAAGGCGATATTCTTTAATATGTCTGACAGGGCTAACACCTAATTTTTTGAAATTGCCCAAATCGGGTTTATTAAGTTTGTTTTCTTTAACTTCGCCAAAACCCACAGCAACGGCATTGTAACCATCTTTTTCTTGGGTTCTGACACGAACAACCTTGCACGGACCTGCGTGAACTACAGAAACGGCATTAAGGTTGCCTTTTTCGTCAAACAACTGGGTCATACCTAACTTTTCACCAATAACAAATCTTAAGGTTGACGGAGCTGTTTTAACTTCTGCTTTGGCATTTGTTGCCGGAGCAGTTTGGTTATTTGTTTCTTGTGTCATTTATTTTCCTTTAACGGCCGCATCATAATTAGAAGGAAAGGTTTTTGTGCTGCCTTTGCCTTTTGTTGCCTTATGGCACTAACTACTGCGTCACCTAATTTTTACTGATGCAGAGTTCTTGTGTTTTCTGCACCCGATATTCCTTATATATATAAGTAATACCGCTATAAATCATTGTCAACTAAACCTTTTTGCTTTAGGCAAAAAGGTATTTAGTTGCTCTTGATTGCCACATCAACACCGGCCGGTAAATCGAGTTTCATCAATTCATCAACGGTTTTGGAAGTGGGACTCTTAAGATCAATTAATCTTTTGTGGATACGCATTTCAAATTGCTCTCTGGATTTTTTATCTGTATGGGGAGAGCGAAGAACTGTGTATTTGCGAATTTTGACCGGTAAAAGAACCGGACCGCAAACTAAGGCACCGGTTTTTCTGGCGGTTTCAACAATTCTTGAAACAGAGTTATCCAACATTCTGTAATCATAAGAGCGAAGTTTAATGCGGATTCTTTCTTGTCCGCTTAACTTTGCTGTTTTCTTTTCTGTTTTTTCTGCCATTGTTTTTTATTCCTAATTTCTTTTAAAAAATATTCTTTTTTAAAATTTTTTGTTTATCGCTTGCCTGCTTTTCTCTGACGGCAAAACTCCATTTTTTGCCTTTAGTTTTTTTGAGAAAACAAAGCGTCTAAAAGACACCTCTATGGCCGTTGTGTTAACTTGCAACAACCATAGTCTTGAGATTTCTTTTAGAGGCGATACAATACACCTACTCTTATATTATACCAAATAATTTGGTATTTTTAACATCTTTTAAAAAAATCTTCTTCAATTTTGTTAGGGCAAATTATGCCCTATCTATATTATACCATTTTTATATAAAAAATATCCGCTTCTTAAAAAAAGAAACGGATATTTTAAATTTACTGCTCAGCCAAGTTTATTTGGCGGAAGTTGCTTCTTTCCAAGCATTAGCTTCTGCTTTAGCGGCATTTTTTGTATCTTGCCAATTTTGTTTGATTTGCTTTTGGGCGTTTTTAGCATCTTGCTTAGCTTGATTTCTTTGATTTTTCAATTCCTGTTTGGCTTGATTTCTTTTTTCTTTCAAGTCTTGCTTGGCCTGTTTTTGGGCATTTTTAGCATCTTTTTTGGCTTGGATTTTTTTATCTTTCCAATTCTGTTTTGCTTTTTCCCATCTTTCTTTATTTTCAGCGTTTTTGGCAGCATTTTCTTTTTGAGCATTGGCGACTTTTTCGTTCCAATTATTTTTGGCTTCTTTTACATGTTGTTTGTAAGTGGCCTTATCTGCTTTATATTGTTCTTTTACAGATTTGACTGCTGCTTTGGCGCATTCGTTTTTACAAATGAGGTCTTCGGCCTGACAGGTGCAGGTTTCAGCAGCAAAAGCAAGTGAGCCGAAAGCAACTAAAGTTGCGCTTAATACAAATATTTTTTTCATTTTGTTTTCTCCTTAATATATATGTTCCTTTATATAGATTATATCATTATTTATTCTTTCTTTTGGAAATAAAAAATATCTTAATCAACTATCACAAGATGTCCTATCAATATAAACAAAGCGCATACTATTGCAAATATTATCAAATAAGTTAATTCTTTTTTGTTATATTTAAAACCAAGAGTACGCAAATAATCGTCCGTTGATTTCTTTTTATTATTTACCTTGCTGATTTCATTTTTCCCCCGATTACTAATTTGCTCCAAATAAGCAACTACTTCCTGATGATTATTTTGTTTAGCTGCCTCTAAAGCAGTCAAGCTATCTTCAAATGCCATTGTAATATCTACGCCATTTTCTACAAGTAATTTAACTATTTCTAAATGCCCATTTAAGGCAGCAGCGGTTATTGGAAATAGATTATTCATATCTGCGCATTCTGTAGAAGCATTATGGTCTAATAAGAGTTTAACAATTTCTTTATTTCCGTTTGCACAAGCCAAAACCAATGGAACACCTGCGGGATTGTCTACATAATCTGTTTGCGCGCCATTATTTAATAAAATCTCAACCATTTCTTTATCGTTTTTGTTAATAGCAAGAAGTAAAGGCGTCCATCCGTTTAAATCTTTAGATTCTATATCACCGGTAGTTTGTAGCTTTTGTAATAACAATTCTTTATTGCCTGATGCAACCACCTCAACTATATTTTCTTTCTTTTTAGAAAACAATCCCATATTTACCTCTAACTTTTTAAATATTTTATATTTATAAAATTTTACATTTTACACATAAAATTATACTATTATTTATATTTAAGTTGGAGATTTTTTATGGAAACAGTATTTGTTTTTATTGCCATATTCGGCGGTATTATCGGCGGTATATTTTTAGGTAAATTTATTTTTGGTAAAAAAGAAGAAACCACACATTTAAAAGAAGAATTAAATAAAAAAGATATTCTTATTGCAGCTAAAGAACAGGAGAATAAAGATTTAACCGCCAAATTTGCCGGTGAGCAAAAACTAAGAGAAATGCTAGAAACCCTTAATAAAGAAAGGGAAGCTGTTTTTGAAAATATCGCTCAAAAAATTTTAGATGAAAAAGTAAAAAATTTTAACGAACAGGCAAAAACAAGTTTTACCCCCCTTCAGCAAGATGTAAAAAATTTTAGAGAAAAACTTGAAAAACTTGAAGAAGCAAATAAAATGGGCCAAGTGGAATTAAAAAAAGAAATCGGCGATGTCTTGAATCTAAATAATACTCTTCAACAACAAGCGCTTGATCTAACCAAAGCCATAAAAGGCGACCCAACCGCAAAAGGTGCCTGGGGCGAGGCCACGCTTTTTAATATTCTTGAAAATGCGGGCTTGCAAAAAAATATAGATTTTTTTGAACAATCGGTTCATGGCTCACATAGATTTGATATTCTTTTGAAACTCCCCAACAATAATTATTTGATTATTGATTCAAAAACAACTTTTGAACATTATATGAACTATACTGCTTGCCAAGATGAAGAACAAAAAAAGAAATTTTTGGAAAATCATATAAAGGATATAAAAGATACAATTAAAGATTTATCCGGCAAAGAATACCCGAAAGATATCAAAGATCCAAACGGCGAAACCTTCCGCCCGGATTTTACTTTGATGTTTGTTAATCCGCAAAGCGCGCTTGAGTGTGCTTTAAAGGCGGATAATACGCTGTTTAATTTCGCTTGGAAAAATAATATTTTACTTGTCTGCCACGATACTTTAATAAACACCATTGAGATTGTTAAAAAACTTTGGAATATTGAAAATCAATACGCCCAAATGCAAGATACTATTGATTTAATTAAAAAAATGAATAGTGAGTTTACTTACTTTTTGACAAGTTTTGCCAAAGTGGAAGAAAGCGCAAAAAATTGCCTTGAAACAATTAAAGTGGCTAGAGGTCATATTGACGGCGATAAAGGCGCCCTTTTACCTTTAGTTAATCAAATACAAAAAACTTATCATGCGCCGGAAATTTCTAAAGATAATGCCAGAATTATTGCTAAAGCGGAATATGATTATAATGGCAAGGGCAATTAATCTTTCTATAAGATAATAATTAATTTATATTATTTTTAGATAAATAAAATATATAATAAAATAATGAAACTTTTTATTTTATTATTTATTTTATTGCCTGCTTTTGCTTTTGGGGCGCAAACAAAAAATCAAGAAGAATTAAAAATAAAAAATATTACAACCGAAACTACTCGCATGACTCCGGAGAGTTTAAAGAATTTATTTGATTTAAAAGAAAATGATGTTTTTACCGAAGAAAAATATCAAAAAGCAAAAGAGCATTTGGAAAGTTTAAAAATATTTAAAACGCTTGATTTCTTATATGAAAAGAAAAAAGACGGCATTGATATTCATATTAAAGCCGACGATAAGTCTTACGCAATACCTATGCTTTTTGCTTTCAGTAGCACAAAACGCGCCTTTGGTGTTTCTTTAGAAAGCGGAAATATTTTTAAACGCGGGGAAGAACTTTCAATTTCTCTTGGCACAAGCAAAAAAAATTTTTACGCCCATAGCAATTTTAATATCGGTAAGAATAATTTTTATATAGATTTTAATAACTTAAATTTTAATCAGCGTTTTTATCAAGACGGATGGTCCAGCATGCCGGGCATTTATATTTCAGACGATGATACAAATAAATATAAGGAAAATTTACTTAGTGAAGTAAAAACAAAAAAAGATAGTTTTAGTTTTTCTTACTCGCACAAAATTTCAAGTTTATGGCAGTTTTCCATTACTCCGCAATATGAATATTATTTCTATCAAAACCATACTTTAGACAGCGGAAAGCACAACAATATTTCTTTTTCTTTAGAATATACCGATAATGTCGATGCAAGTATAAACATGAGTGCTTTAACAAAAATTGACCGCAGAAAAAAAGAATATTTTTTAAAAAATTTAACTCATATAAACCAAGGTAAAATGCTTGGAGTATCTTATACTGCCGGCGGAAAATGGGCCGGTGGCGATTATGAAATACAAAAACTTTCACTCGGAGGAACTTATTTGTGGGAGTTTAAAAAACACCATCGCCTTGCCCTTTTTGCCAAAGGTATAAAAGCATTTAAAGTGCCTTTTAGTAATCAGGTGGAATCTTCCGATTTACTTTTCGGGCTTGGCATTTACGATAGAGAACAGCGCGGTAAAGCAGGGTTTTCCTGCGGTATAAGTTTTGATTATTTTATTTTAAAAAACCAAGTGGGTTTTTTATCTTTAATGCCTTTTTACGAACAGGCCTATATAAAAACGCTTGAAAATAATTACACCGAGCACAGCGGTATCGGCGGAATATTAACTTATCAATTTTGGAATATTTCAATGCCGATAAGTTTTAACTATACCCATAACTTAACTGATTCAAGCCATCATATAGGTGTCAGAGTTGGCGGACATTTTTAGTGTTTATTCTTTTTTACGACTTTACTAACTTTACGACCAGTGGGTTTATCCTTGAAGGTTGGATCAGATGGTTTACTATAGCCTTCCTTCATACCTTTTTTAAGGGCATTCATTCTACATTCGGAATCATGTCTTCCGCAACTAAAGACAACATCTCCAAGACCAAAAAAATTATAATAAACAATAATAAAACCTATAAGAAAGAGTAAAAAAAGAGTAAAAATTCTTTTTAAAAAATCCCATACCTTATTTATAAAAGATTTTCTTTTTGGTATATTCTCAAAAGGAACTGGTGTAAAGTTTTCTTCGACATTATATTTAGAATTATGCTTTTTGTATAAAATAACCAGCGGAGTAAATACAATTATTACTATCCAAAAAATTAAATAAACTTTAACTCTATATGGCATTTGCGTGATCCTTTACTTATAAAATTACTCTTGTTTTAATTATACTAAAATATATACAATATGTTTAAAGGAGACTCTATATGAAAAAATTATTATTAATTGTTTTATTTTCTGCTTTAGTTTTGCCCGCTATGGCAGATACTTCAAAAAATTTAGAAAAAATTTTGGCAGATAAAAATCTTAGAAAAGAAGTTTCTTCTACCTTAAAAAATGCTAAAGTGCAAAATGCAAAAGCAGATTATATTTCTTCCTATACAAAAGCAAATAACGCTTTAAACATTTTAATTAAAGAAAATACCGAGTTAAAACCTTTAATTGAAAAAGTTGCTTACACTCACACGAACTTAACAAGCTTTTTAAATCAAACAAAATATACCAGTGCCGAAGATTTCCAAATGACTTGTAAAGATTTACTTTTTTATCTTGATGCCATGGCTTTAGATATTTTGGAAATAGGAAAAATTAATAAAGATTTGGCAAACACAATAGAAAAAATTGTTAATCACCAATATTATCTTAATGCCCTTACCATAGATGCAAATATAAGTGCTTTACATTCTCTTGCTTTAAAATATTATAAACCTGCCTTCTATGATAATATGGCAATTGCGGAATCTTCTTTAATTAAAGAAAGTGCCAAAACCGGTTATGATAAAAATTGGGAAGATTTTATAAATAAATTTTTAGCAAGCAAAAGATAAAAAAATATCTTTCTTATTTAAAGCCCTGTTTTCTATAAAAAAACAGGGCTTTTTATTTGTAAATTAAAAATAAAAAAGCCCCGAACTTCATTAAAGAAATTCGGGGCGGCAAAAGAGCGCGTTTATGCGTTTAATTTGTTAGTATCAACGTGTAAACCCGGGCCCATGGTGGAAGCAATACTTACGCTTCTAACATAGACACCTTTTGAGGTTGTCGGTTTAACTTTGTTGATTGTTTCTAAAACGGCTTTTGCATTGTCAAACAATTTGCCTTCGTCAAAGGAGGCCTTGCCTAACGGAACGTGAACGATACCATAAGTATCTGCCTTGAATTCAATTCTACCGGCTTTTAATTCTTTAACAGCGGTAGCGATATCAAAGGTAACTGTTCCGGCTTTCGGGTTTGGCATAAGGCCACGAGGACCTAAGATTTTGGCAGCTTTTGCCAAATCTTTCATAGTATCAGGGGTAGCGACTAAAACATCAAAGTCCATTTTACCTTTTACTATATCTTCTACCAAATCTTCTCCGCCAACGAGATCTGCGCCTGCTTTTTGAGCATCTTGGGCGTGTTCACCTTTGGCTAAAACGGCAACTCTTTTGGTTTTGCCGGTGCCATGAGGTAAAACAACCATGGTGCGAACTTGTTGATCAGACTTCTTGGTATCAATACCCAAGCGAACGTGGAGTTCAATAGTCTCATCAAACTTGGCTTTTGCATTTTGTTTGCTTAATGCCACAGCTTCTTTAAGGGTATATAATTTGCCCTTTTCAAGTGTTTCTTTAGCTGCTTTAAGTCTTTTTCCAATCATTATTTTTACTCCTTAAGGTTTGCGGGTTTTTTAAAAACCCTCCCTAACTTCCTATTTATTTTACGATATCAACACCCATGCTTCTTGCGGTGCCTTTTACCATTTCTGCTGCTTGCTTAATATCCTTTGTGTTTAAATCGGGCAATTTTTCTGCGGCGATTTCTTCACATTGTTTTTGAGTAAGCTTGCCTACTTTATCTTTATGCGGTGTGCCTGAACCTTTTTTAAGGTTAAGTTTCTTTACAATAAGAACTGCCATAGGCGGCATCTTGGTGATGAAGGAGAAAGATCTATCTTCATAAACAGTTATGACGACAGGAATCTTAATCCCTTTTTCTAATTTTGCGGTTTTAGCATTAAACTGTTTGCAAAATTCCATAATGTTAACGCCGTGTTGACCAAGTGCTGGACCAACTGGCGGTGCAGGATTTGCAGAACCTGCAGGAATTTGCAGTTTAATATAACCTTTTATTTTTTTCTCTTTTGCCATTTTAATTATACTCCTTAAATCTCCGTCTTTAAAAAAGACGAAGGACAAATCTAGTTAATTTTTTCTACTTGTAAATAGTCCACTTCAACGGGGGTGGCTCTATCAAAAACGGTAACCATAACTTTAAGTTTGTTTTTGGTTTCGTTGACTTCTTCAATAACACCGATAAAGTGTTTGAAAGGCCCTTCTGTAATACGCACTTGTTCGCCGTGGCTAAATTGAATTGCGTGTTTGGGTTTACCTTCGCTAGAAGTGGTAAGTTCAACGATACCGGCAATTTCTTCTTCCGGAAGAGGAACTGGCACCGGATCACCTAAAAAGCCGGTGACACCGATAATATTGCGGATGAACCAATAAGATTCACTGGTTAAAATCATTTCAACCAAAATATATCCGGGGAAGAATTTGCGTTTTCTTAAAGTTTTTTTATTTTGCTTAACTTCTAAAACGTTTTCGGTAGGTACTAAGACATTAAAGACTCTGTCAGCAAAATTTCTAACTTTAATTTGAGTTAAAATTTTATCTTTTACTTTATCTTCATAGCCGGTTTGGGTATGAACTACATACCAAAATTTTTCACCGGCGGCTTCTTGCTTAGGGGTTTGTAAAGTTTCTTCGGACATTAGTTCCCTCCGAGAATACGGCTAAGAATACCGGCAAGGCCCCAGTCAATAATAGCGATATAAAGGGTCACTATACCGACAACGATAAAAACGAAAATCGTTGATTGAATCATTTGCTGTTTTGAAAGCCAAACGCTTTTCTTAAGTTCGCCGTAAGATTCTTTAAAAAAGTTTATTATTTTTGTCATTATAACCTACCTGTTAAAAGTAATGGCAGGAGCGGAAGGACTCGAACCTTCAGTCTTGGTTTTGGAGACCAATGGTTTGCCAGTTAACCGACGCTCCCCTATTACTTCAAATTTTTAGACGGCGCTCTTATTTAGAGGCCTTGCTTTCTTTGTGAATTGTTTGTTTGCCACATTTCTTGCAGAATTTGTTTAATTCTACTTTATAATCTTTCTTTTTGCCTTTAGCAAAATAGTAGTTTTTATTTTTGCATTCTGTGCAAGAAAGAACAAAAGTTAATCTTTCATTTGCCATTTTATTTACCTTACTTTACCGCTACATGCGGGATTTATTACTAAAAAACAAGCAAATCTCAGGCGTAAAAAATATTTGCGCCTAAAATTTTAACTTGCCGGTTAACACCGATTAAAAAGCCCCTACCATATGGGGCTAAATATATTATACAAAAGTTTAAGAACTTTTTAAAGTCTTTTTTGCTTTCTTTTTGTTTATATAAATATTATAGCATTTTTGTTTTATGAAAACCTATAAAAAACCCCCAAACTTTCGTTCAGGGGTTTTGAGTAAATAAATTACCTATTAGTATTCTTGCGGGACCTCAGAATATATAACTTCTGCATCCTTATCTTCCGGTATAGGTTCGCCGGAAATCTTATTCTTAAACCAAGCGCCGATAGAGTCCATAAGAATATAAGTTACAGGTGTCATCAAAAGCGTAATAAGCAAGGATAAGGCCTGACCGCCGACGATAACAATAGCAAGTGAGCGTCTTGAGTCTGCGCCTTCTCCGTGGGAAATTAACATTGGTAAAACACCCATAATCAAGGTTAAAGTTGTCATCAAAATAGGTCTTAAGCGCACTTTGTTTGCCTGTAAAATAGCATTTGTTCTGCCATAACCGCGCGCTCTTAACTGATTGGTATAATCCGTCTGCAAGATAGCGTTTTTACTGACAACACCCACAAGCATAAACACACCAAGCATACTGAAAATATTAAGGTTTTGTCTGGTTATCCAAAGGGCAATTAAAGCAAAGGGCAAAGTTAAAGGCAAGCTGACAATAATTGCGACCGGGTGGGTATAACTTTCAAACTGGGCGGCAAGAACCATATATTTAAACAAGAAAGCCAATATGAAAGCGACAATAAAACTCATAAACATTTTACCCATTTCTTGCGACATACCGCTTTCTGTTGCAGTATATCCTGGTAAAGGACTGAGTTCATTAAAAAGTTTTTTCATCAAAGTCATAGCAGAGCGAACATCAAGGCCATTTAAGTTTGCTTCAACAGAAACTTCTCTTTCTCTTTTAAAGCGATTTATTTGGCTTGGACCGACACCTTCTTCAATCGCTGCCACACTATCAAGACGCACAACACTATCTTTACCGCCAAAAGATGCAGGTATTTGAAGTGCGGAAATTGTTTCTTTATTGTTTCTATATTGCTCATCAACACGCACGCGGACTTCGTAAAGTTCGTCGCCTTCTTTATATTTTGTAATATCATCATTTCCGCCGACCATTGTTCTTAAAGCACTTGCAATATCAGAAACTCTAACACCTAGATTATTGGCTTTTGCCCTGTTAATAACAACCCTATATTCAGGTTTGGCAAGTTCCAAAGTTAAGTCGATATCTCTAAAGTGTCCGTCTTTTTCCATTTTGGCAATTAAGGCGTTTGCATATTCGGAAAGTTTATTGATATCGGGGCCGGAAATTCTTAGCTGCATTTCTTTATCACCGCTGGGGCCATCACTTTGAATAACGACGCTTGTTTTAAGTCCTTCATATTTACTTAAAATATCGCGCATTTTTTCAACATATTTTTTTGTGTTAATTGTTTGGCGTTTTTCTCTATCTTCAAGTTCTACTTGTAAATAACCTTCGTTTGTTGGTTTTGAATCGGAGAAAGAAGCTCTTGTGCTACTACCGCGGCCTGCAATCTTTAAAATACTTTTTACATAAGGCAAACGACGGATATCTTGTTCAATAGAAGTTAAAATATCTTTTGTTTCCGGATAACTTGTGCCGACTGGTGCTTTAACAGATACTTTTATTTTACCGCTATCTTCCTGAGGGAAAAACTCACCCCCGAGGTTCCCTGCAATAAAAGGTATAGCGACAATACACAAAACAGCAAAAATAGTCATAATAAGTTTATGGCTTATAGACCATTTTAAAAAGGGCATATACCAATTAACTAAACGCAAGTTAATGCTATCAATAATTTTATCAAAGCGGGATTTTTCCGGCATTTTTTTGAGCATTCTTGAGCAAAGCATAGGTGTTAAAGTTAAAGCAACCATACCGGATAAAGCAATAGCAAAAACAACCGTCCAACCATAACTGCTTAAAACACGACCGACCATACCGCTCATATAAGCAAGAGGCAAGAAAATAACCAAAATTGAAAGCGTTGTTGCCACAACCGTTGCGGTAATTTCTTTTGAGCCGTCAAGCGCTGCTTGCATTGGTGTTTTGTTATACTTTTCCATGTGCCTATAAATATTTTCAAGCATAACGATAGCATCGTCAATAACAATACCCACGGCAACAGTTAAAGCAAGCAAGGTAATATTGTTAATGGTATAGCCTTTCATATTCATAAACAAGAAAGCGCCGATAATAGATATAGGTATAGCCAAAAACGCAATTAAAGTAGATCTTAAAGAACCCATAAACACAAGCACCATAACACCGGCCAAAAAACCTCCCAAGAACAAGTGTTCAAGAACAGTGTGAACGCTTGCTTTAATAGTGCCGCTTTGGTCAGACATTAAAGTAATTTTAATATCGCCGGGTAAAGTTTTTTGAATTTCAGTAAGTCTGTCTTTTACCCCTTGAATAACGGCAAGAGTGTTTGAACCGCTTTGTTTTTTAACTTCTAGGGTGACAGAAGGGTTGCCATCTAAAATAGTGCTTTCTTCTTCAAACTCACCGCTATCTTCAACACGGGCCACATCGGAAACTTTTACCGGAACACCATTTTTAGTAGCAATAAAAATATCTTCAAAACTTTTTACATCAGGTATGCGGCCCAAAATACGCAAGCTGTAAGATTGATGGGGTTGCTCCACTTTACCACCCGGGGTTTCAAAGTTTTGCTCTTTTAAAGCGCCTGTAAGTTTTGTAATAGGAAGACCAAGAGAATAAAGTTTGAAAGGATTGACAACAACGTGTATTTCCCTTTCTCTTCCGCCGACAATATTAACAGCACCTACGCCGGAAACGTTTTCAATACCCTCTTTAACTTTCTTTTTGGCAATTTCGGTAAGTTCAATAATATCCCTATCGCCGGAAACAACAACGTTTAAAACAGCAATAGCATCCATATCAAGTTTCATAACTACAGGCGGCTGAGTGCCATCAGGAAAATCTTTTTTAACCTGGTCCACTTTATCGCGCACTTCTTGCGCACCGACAGAAGCATCCTTTTCCATTACGAACTTAACGGCAACTAAGGAAACACCTTCCATACTAAAAGAAGAAACTTCGTCAACACCTTCAATTTGGTTAACGGCTTCTTCTACATATTTGGTAACGGAAGTTTCCATTTCTTCAGGGCTGGCACCGGGCAAAATTGTTTGCACCATAGCATAAGGTATATCCATACTCGGATACAAACTGACACCCATATTGTTGTAAGACATTAAACCTACAACAACTAATGCAAGACTGAACATTATAGTTAAAACAGGTCTGTGAATAAAAAATGCTGTAAAGCCCGTTGCGTTTTTAATTTTCTTTGGGGCTTTTGGGGCAACCATTTTTTTATCTTGAGCGTTTATATCCTCTATTTCATTGATATCTTGCATAGTTATTTAACCTCAATGTTGCTGCCTTCTTTAAGACCGAAAACAAAGTTTAACACCGGTTGATTTTCCGCTATACCGGAAATTTGCCAATGGTCATTATTTTTAAAACCGACTTGAATATTTTTCTTTACCGCAGTTTTTTTATCAGCAGAAGGCACTAAAACATAGTAGGAGCCGTCTTTGTTTTCAAGAATATTTTTCTTAGATAAAGATAAAGCATTTTTTTGTTCGGCAAGGGAAATATCAAGTTTTGCAAACATACCGGACATTAACTTCCCTTCTTTATTATCCGCTTTAAATTCTACCGCAACGGAACGGCTTAAAGAATCCACCACCGGGCTAATAAGATCCAAAACTGCTTCAAATTTTTGGTTCGGCAAAGCCTCAACCGTAAGCCAAGCCTTTTGGCCTTTGGAAATTTCTCCGATATATCTTTCAGGAATATCAACGGCAATTCTGATTGTATCTTGATTGACAACTAGAGCAATCGGTGTAGAAGTTACAACATTTGCTCCGGGATCTAAATAAATTCTGCCGACAACACCATTAATTGTAGAAGGAACAACAACCGGTTCATATTTTGCGCCGACTTCATCACGTTCAATTAAAGATATGGTTTGCCCCTTTTTAACTTTATCCCCTTCCCTTAAAACATTTCTTAAAAGTTTGCCGGATACGCGCGGATAAATAACAGCTTCTTCAAGGGCTTTTAAACTGCCGGAAGTTAAGAGCTGGTGTTTTAAATCGCGGTTTTTAGGTCTTTCAACTGAAACAGAAAAAACTTCTGTATTAACTTGGTCTAAAACTTTGGCCGGATCTTTCTTTATTACAAAATTATATACTAGTGCCCCTATTACTAATAGTATAACTGCACCGATTATATAACCGGCAATTTTGCGTTCTTTTTCATTTCTATATTTTATTGTTTGTGTCATTTTATATTCTCCTAAAATTATTTTACTGCAACATCTTTACCTACTGCATAATTCAAATTGGAAAGAGCGACAAAGCCATCATGCACTGCCTGCACAAATTGAAGTTCGGCATCATGTAAAAGCAAAGCCGCATCATCAAGATCAAGACGGCTTGCAAGGCCGTTTCTATATCTTAAATTGGTGCTGTGTAAGTTTTTGCGGGCTTGGCCGATTGTTCCTTTTGTAGAAGCAATTCTTTCTTTTGCTTCATTTAAGTTAAGCCAGGCACGTTTAACTTCAATTTTGATATTTCTTTGAGTATCTTGGGCTTGAATAAGCGCTTGTTCGTAAGCAAGTTCTTTTTGGCGAACTTGAGAAGAAACTTTAAAACCTTCAAATAAAGGTATATTTAACCTCAAACCAACAGCCGTCCCCCAAGAAGAATTATAACTGCTCATAGGAATAATAACTTCGTCGGAAGACCCTGTATAAGTAGCATTAGCAAAAGCCGTTAAAGAACCATAATGTTCTGCTTTAGCAACATTGACTTGCTCCTTTGCCATTTCAGTGGCAAGTTGAGTAATTATAAGTTCAGGTCTATTGTTTTGGGCCATTTCAAAAAGGGTTTCCAAATCGGGTATTTGATATTCCATTATATCTTTAAGTTCCCATTTTAAAGAAAGTTCATCTTGAGGATCTTTATTTAAAATTCTTCTTAAAGTTAAAAGCCCAATTTCATAACCATTTTTTGCCTGTATCAAAGCCGGCTCGGTGTTAGATACTTTTACTTTTTGATTAAGAACATCTAAATCGCTTGCAAGACCTTGTTTATACTTTTGCTGAATTTCTTTTAAATGGTCTTTTGCAATATCTAAATTTTCCTGTTGCACTTGTATTAAAGCATGGGATAAAATAATACCATAACATAAAATATTAACATCATCTTTAATTAAGTTCTGGGTTTCATTAAGTTCTAAATAACCACTTTGGGAGTGATATTTCCCCATTCTAATACCTGCACTAACAGCGCCGCCTTTCCAAAGTAAAAGGGTGGCTTCTGCACTTGCGCTGGTGGCATTATCAAGCCCCATTCTAAATTTACCCATAGAAGTTAAAACTTCCTGCGGATGAATGGTGCGGGTATAAGAAGCACTTAAATTTACTTGCGGATAGACATAAGACCAATATTGCTTAACTTGCTGGTCATAAATCTCCGCAGATTTTTTGGCAACTTGTATGTTGGAGTTGTTTTCCAAAGCAATATTAATTGCCTGTTCAATAGTGATAGCATTTGGATCTGCATTTTTTAAAGCAAACAAATCTACCCCGTCTTTTGAGTTTTGCGCTAATGCAAAAGAATTTGCCAAGCAAAAGGCAAAAACACAAAACAATAATTTACTTTTATTTATCATTTATTCTCCCCTTTATAAGAAATTCCTTTTAAGATAACGCTTGTCATATCGCTTATTAAATTTTTATCAATCTTTATACTTTTATCAACGGAACACATAGATAAAAAAGAAAAAACCGCTAAAATCAAATAATATCCTAACTCTTTATTTTTTTTGGTTAGACGACCTTTTTTATACTGCAAATTTAAAATATCATAAATACTTTTATTTGCTTCTTTGCGAATATTTAAAAGTTTATTTTCCAAATTTTTATTCCCGCGGACATAAACACTTAAGTGAATTAAAAAAGAAGATGTTTCTTTAAAATCACTTTTACCTAAAGAGTGGGAAAAGAACAAAGTTTCAAATAAATTCTGCAAAGATAAGTCTTTTTCAATACCAATATTTAAACTTTCATTTACCGCATCAATTCTTTCTTTTATCATCTGAAAAAGCAAATCATCTTTATCTTTAAAATAGTAATAAAGCATAGGTTTGCTAACACCGCAAGCCAAAGCAATTTGGCGCATAGAAACGCTTTGCACGCCTTGCCTGGCCATTAGTTTAAAAGCTTTTAGCTTTATTTCTTCTTTAGATGTTTTGTTTTCTTTTTTTGCCATAAAAGTATATTTACCTACCGGTAAGTATATTTTACAAAATAGGTTTTATACCTGTCAAACACAGGGGGTGTGTTTAAAATTTTTGTTTTAAAATTACTTCTAACTTTTTTAGAACTTTTTTATCTACTGATTTATTGTGGCTTGCCGTTAAATCCGGCATTTCTTTTTTACAAGCAGAGCAAAAAGTTTTCTTTGCAATTAAAGGAATTGCCGCTAAAATAAGTTTTTTTGCAGCGACTTCGTTATACTTCATTGTTTCATTTACTTTTGAAACACTTACCTCATCGCCTTCTTTCCAAGCATCAAAATCGGTAACCATACAAACTTGGGCAAAACGCAAACTCGCTTCACGGGCAAGTTTGGCTTCGGGGCAAGCTGTCATACCAATTAAATCCCAGCCCATTTTTTTGTGAAATAAACTTTCCGCCTTTGTTGAATAAGCAGGGCCTTCCATAGCTACTAAAGTTGCCTCTTTACCCGTTTTAATTTTAAGTTTTTTTGCTTCCTTATATAAAAGTTCTTGTAAACAATTACAAAAGGGATGGGCAAACGGAGTATGCATAACCAAACCACCGCCGAAAAAAGTATTGGGGCGCAAAATTGTTTTGTCTATTAATTGATTAGGCATTACCAAAGTTTTAGGTGGAAATTTTTCTCTAAGAGAGCCCACCGCACTAAATGCAATTATAGTATTTGCCCCAAGTTTTTTAAGGGCATAAACATTTGCTCTGTAAGGCACTTCTGTCGGGGTTAAAAGATGTTCTCTGTTATGACGGGCAATAAACCCGATTTTGACACCCTTAATTTCGCCTGTAATAACTTTATCCGAAGGATTACCAAAAGGTGTTTTTACGGAAATTTCTTTTATGTTTTTCATGCCTTCAATATTATAAAGGCCACTACCACCGATTATGCCTATTTGTATCATATTACATTAACTCCTTATATAAAGGATAAGCGGATAAAAACTTTTCCACTTTTAAAGCTATTTCTTTAAGTTTTTCTTCGTTTGTATGATTATTTATAACTTCGTCAATAAAAGTAGCAATAGTTAGCATTTCTTTTTCCTTCATACCGCGTGTGGTTACAGCCGGTGTGCCAAGGCGGATACCGCTTGTAATCATTGGCTTTTGCGGGTCATAAGGAATGGTGTTTTTATTACAGGTTATGCCTGCTTTATCGAGGGCAATTTCGGCCTCTCTGCCGGTTATATTTTTGGAACGCAAATCGACACAAAGCAAATGACAATCTGTTCCGCCGGCAACAATTTGATAACCTTTTTCCTGTAAAGTTTTGGCAAGCATTTTTGCATTGGCTTTAACTTGTTTTTGATAAGTTTTAAATTCCGGTTTTAAGGCCTCGCCAAAGCATACAGCTTTTGCTGCAATTATGTGCATCAAAGGGCCGCCTTGATTGCCGGGAAAAACAGAAGAGTTAACTTGCTTTAAATATTTTTCTTTGCACAAAATTAAACCACCGCGAGGACCGCGCAAAGTTTTATGGGTTGTTGTAGTTACAAGATCGGCATAAGGAACAGGGCTTGGATATTCACCCGCCGCAACGAGACCTGCATAATGGGCGATATCACAAACAAGATAAGCACCGACGCTATCAGCAATTTTTCTTAAAAAAGCCCAGTCAAAAATTCTTGAATAATTTGAAGCCCCTGCCATAATAAGTTTGGGACTAAATTCTTTTGCAATTTTTAAAGCTTCATCATAATCAATTTCATTTGTATCAGGGCGAACATTTATTGAAGCAACTTTAAAATATTTACCGCTAAAATTTAAAGGATGGCCGTGGGATAAATGGCCGCCGTGCGATAGATTAAGGCCTAAAATTTTATCACCCGGATTTATTAAAGATAAATAGGCCGCCAAATTTGCTTGGGTGCCGCTGTGAGGTTGCACATTTGCGGCTTCTGCCTTAAAAAGTTCTTTTGCTCTTTCAATAGCAATAGTTTCAACTTTATCAACGAACTCGCAACCGCCATAATATCTTTTGCCGGGGTAACCCTCGGCATATTTATTAGTTAAGATAGAACCTTGCGCCTGCATAACTGCAGGAGAGGCAAAATTTTCAGAAGCAATTAACTCTATGCGGTTTTTCTGTCTTTCATATTCCTGCATAATAGCTTCATAAACAGGTAAATCTTGATTTTTAATAAAGTTATACATAAATTCTCCAAAAAAGTATTTAAAAAAATTTATTATAATTATATAATAATTATATAAAACTTAATAGCAATTAGGAGGCCCCAAAAAATGGCAAAATTGAAACAAAAAGATTTCCTTAAGGAAACAATCAAACACATTGATATTAAAAAACACAATGTTGTTAAACTCGTTGATGATATGGCTGATATGGCTTATACTTCAAGAGATTTGAATAGAGCTGCAAATATTTATAACTCTATGCTTAAAGAAAAAGATTGTTGCGTCTTTTTGACAATTGCCGGTTCTCTTGTTTCCGCCGGACTTAAAAAAGTTGTTGTTGATATGATTCAAAATAATATGGTTGATGCCATTATTTCTAACGGCGCAAACATTGTTGACCAAGATTTCTTTGAGGCCTTAGGTTATAAACATTACAAAGGCGATCAACATTTTGCAGATGATAACTTGCTCCGCGATTTACACATTGACAGAATTTACGACACCTATATTAATGAAGACGAACTTAAAGTTTGTGATGAAAGCGTCCACAAAATTTGCAATATGCTTGAACCTAGACCTTATTCTTCAAGAGAATTTATCTATGAGATGGGTAAATGGCTTGAAAAACAAAAGAAAGGTAAAGATTCTATTATTTATAATGCTTATAAAAAAGGTGTGCCTATATTTGTGCCGGCTTTCTCCGATTGCTCCGCCGGTTTTGGTTTTGTAGCACATCAAACAGAAAATCCCGTTCACCATGTTTCCATTGACAGCGCAAAAGATTTCTTGGAACTTACCAAAATTAAAATGGCTGCAAAAGAAAGCGGTCTTATGATGTTCTGCGGTGGCGTGCCTAAGAACTTTGTTCAAGATACCGTCGTTGCAGCTGAAATTTTAGGGGCTGATATCCCTATGCATAAATATGCCGTTCAAATTACCGTTGCCGATGTTAGAGATGGTGCCTTATCCGGTTCTACTTTAAAAGAAGCTTCCAGCTGGGGTAAAGTTTCCACCTCTCAAGAACAAATGGTTTACAGCGAAGCTACTTTAGCTATCCCCTTAATCATTGGTTATGGCTATCACAAAAAATCTTGGAAGAACAGAAAAGCCCACAACTATCAAAAATTCTTACAAGAAGAAGATAGAAAAGCCAAAACAGCAAAAACAAAAAAATGTTCTTGCTGCTAAAAAATAATAGAGGATTAAAATGAAAAAATTACTCGTATTTCTACTTCTCTGCTTGCCCTTTGCAGCGGCTAATGCCCAGTTAAGTGCTGTGGGCGTTGTCGGCAATGATGGTTATAGCGTGCTTAGAGGTTCTTATAATATGGGCGTGCCTTTTGTGCCAGGCCTTAGCGTTGTTCCGCAAGCCGCGATGTATTCAAGAGATGGCATGGATACCATGTATAAATATGGTCTTGGTCTTAATTGGCAAACACCTTTCTTGGATATTCTTGAGATTGGCGCAGACGGCTATTATACCCCTAAGAAAAATGGTTATTCCAATTATGCTATCGGGGCTTATGCTTCTTTAGATATTTCCCACTTAATGATGGGTGTAATACCTATGGATTCTTTTAAAATCGGTGGTGGAGCAAGAAAAACTTATCATACTTTCTACGGTTCGCCGGATGTTGATATTAATGAAACAGATATCTATGCTTTTATCAGAGGTGCTAAAGGCGGGTTTGACCTTGGGGCAACTTACACTAAAGCTATTGATTATTCAGAAGATGTTGCAGGCCTTGCCCCCGCTTGGCTTGATATCCCGGGGCTTAGCGCTGTTTACGGCGGCTTCTTAGATTATTCTTTATCTGTTGACGCCGGCTATACTTATAAAATTGTCAGACCTTATGCTTCTTATGGTTTAATTAAATTAAAAGAAATGAAGGAAACTGATGATTTAAGACTCGGTGCAACCGTAAACCTTTCCGTAGTAAATATCAATGCTGCGGTAGAGTGGTATAATTTCAGCAAAAAAGAAGGACAAGACAGAGAAAGATTTTATACCCTTAATGCTTCTGTAGGATTCTAACAATTATGCAAAAAAGCAAAAGCCTTTCTTTAGTATTATTCGTGCAAAGAACTTTGCTAGGATTGGCTTTTGCTTTTTTAGCTTGCGGTGAAACTTTAAATTTAAAAATTCTTGTAGATAATGCAACAACTATCGGACTACCTTATGCTTACCCTGTTTGTATTTGTGTTCTTGTTTTAACTTTTATTGCAAGCACAATGATTTTTATTGGCTTTAGAACACGCCTTGCTACCGTCGCAAACACTATTGCAACTTTATTTAGCGGATTTTTCTTTTTTGCGGGTGATTTTAACAGAGTAAATATCATTGGTGTTATGCTTGCCCTTGCTTTACTCGTTGGTTTCTTTATCTTGGGCGGTGGCGATTTTTCCTTAGATGCCTATTTGCAAAGCAAAAAAGAAGAAGAAACTTCAGACAGAATCCCCTTTAGATAATTTTTTATCTTCCTTAAAATTTATTTCTTTATCTAAAATTTTTATTTGTTTTAAATTATCGCGGACATTTATTTTTTCCGTTTGGAAAGATAAATTTAAGTTTTCGTCTTTTGCTATTTTAACACCGCAATATTTTTGACTAGGCCAAATAAAATTTATTTTGGCTTTTGTATTTTCAAGCAGCTTTTCTGATTTATCATTTAGAGAAGCTTGTTCTAAATAAATATTTCTAATATTAATATCTTCTAAATCTTTTAGAGCGTAAAGAGAACTAGCCGTTCCTTTAACAAAAAGGCAATCAATTTCTTTTGTGCCAAGCGTCAAAATTGCACTACGTAAAATATCGCCTTTAACCCCTGCGCCGAAAACTCTTGTTATGCTTTTATCTTTTTCAATAACAGAAAAATTATAACGCCCTTTTAAAACTTCTATTCTATTTGTGCCGCTATAAAAAGAACAACAAAACAAAATAATACTAAGAGTGCAAATAATAATTATAAAACGCTTTTTATTTTTTATTAAAGGGATATTCAGAAAAGCAAAAAATATCAAATAAAAAGCAATTATTACAAAGATCTTTAAAGAAGGAAAAACTATTTTGGAAATAGGCAAAGAAGCAAAACTCTCTACTAAAAACTTAAATATTATAAGCAAAATGTTTAAAACATATACAATGCTTTTTATAAGAAAACCAAAAGGCAAAAAATTAACAAGCCATAAAATAAAACCGCCACCCATTATTAAAGCACTTAAAGGAATTAAAATAATATTTGAAAGCGGTGCCGTTAAAGAAATTTTATGAAAGTAATTACAAAAAACAGGCAGTAAAGAAAGTTGCGCAACAAGCGAAATCAAAAACATTTCTATTAAAATTTTTAAATATTTTGGCAAACTATCTTTAATTTTAAAATTGCTTACAAACAAAATTATTGCAAAGGTTGCAAGAAAGGACATTTGAAAGCCCGCTTCAAATAAACTTTGCGGATTATAAATTAAAATAAGCAACCCTGCCAAAATAAAACCTTGCAGTAGCCCACTTTTGCGACCAAGCACAAAACCGATTGTAGAACAAAAAGCCATAAGATAGGCCCTAAGCAAAGGAGCATCCGCACCGGCAATTAGAGTATAAAACAAGGCAAGTATCAAAGCAAGACTTGCGCTTGATACTCTCTTAAAACCAAACAAAGAACAAATAAAATAAACTATTAAAGTAACAAAGCCCACATTTCCGCCGGAAGCAACAAGTAAATGCATAGCACCGCTATCTTGAAAATCTGCGTAAAGAGAACGGGAAATATCCCCCTTTTCTCCAAGGGTAATACCGCTAATTATCGGCAAAACTTCTTTATCAAAATTATCTTCAAAAACGCTTAAAATATTTTTGCGAATTTTTGCAATATTTAACCAAAACAAATTTGCTTTTTCTATTTTATTTATTTTTTCAATTCTCGTTTGGGCAGAAATATCTTTTCTTCTCAAAAACAAAGCAAAATCAAAAGAACCGAAATTATCGGTTTTAGGCAAACTTTCAAGTTTACCTTCATAAGAAATAAAAGAACCCCTTAAGATATCTTTACACTCTTCTTTAAAACAATAAGCGTAAACTTTTTTATTATTATAAGTTTTATCAAGTTTTAAAATAAAATTTGTTTTTCCGTTTTTATGGGTTGGATAAGAAACAACTTCCCCTTGCAAAGAAAGAGGTGTGTTTTTTAAATCATCAAAAGAATTATCTGTTTTAGGGGCTTTTAAAAATAAGGCAAGAACAAGACAATAAATAATAAGCAAAATAACTAGAGGGCGTTTATAAAAAGATATATGCATTATAGTTTTGTGCGACCTTTTAAGGCGTGAGAAAGGGTCATTTCGTCAATATAATCAATATTGCCGCCAAGGGGCATACCATAACCAAGACGCGTGATTTTAGGACCGATATCTCTAAGCATATCGGCAAGATATAAAGCTGTTGTTTGCCCTTCAGTATCCGGGTTGGTAGCAATAATAATTTCTTTAATAGTTTCTTTTTCTTCTTCCACTCGGTGCATCAATTCTTTTAATTTTAAAGCCTCGGCATTACGCCCTTCTATCGGGGAAATACTGCCATGTAAAACATGATAGTAGCCATTATAACTTTTTGTTTTTTCAAGAGCTTCAATATCTTTTGGTTCTTCAACAATACAAAGTAAAGAAGAATCCCTGGTATCATCTTTACAAATTTCACACAATGAAGAATTTTCGCTATAAGAAAAACATTTAGGACAGCAGCCCACTTTTAAACGCATATCCAAAATTGCCTGAGTAAATTCTGCCGCTTGAGCTTCGCTTGCACGCAAAAGATAGAGGGCAAATCTTTCCGCCTGACGAGGACCAACCCCGGGTAATTTTCTAAAAGCATTTATTACTCTTTGTAAACTTTTCATAAGGAATCAACTACCTGTCCATCAAAAATATCTAAAATATTTTCTAATTCTTTACTTGTTTTAGGTTTTTCAACAAAAGAAGAAAAATCTTCTTTTGCAAAAGGTTTTTCTTTGCTAATTAATACCTTTTCCGTTGGTTTTAATTGCTCTTGTTTTTTTATAACTTCTTTTTTTACTTCTGCAACGACCTGCTTTTTTACTTCTGTTTTAGGTTTTGAAATTGCATACAAAGTTTTTTTGGTTTTTTTAACGGCACTGGCAATTTTAGGCGCCGGCAAAAGTTTAAGTTCAAAATTTACCTGCTCACCAAATAATTTTTGAGATAAATTTTTAAAATCTTGCAGACGTTTTGTTAAAGTATCTTTTAAAAAAGTGTCATTATGCCTAAAACTTAAAATCCAATTTGTTTTATCTGTTAATTCCACTTTTGCACTTTGTAAAATTTCATATAAAAACGGATGTTTTGCGGAAATATTTTTTGTAAATAAAATCCATCTTTCCTGAGCGGAAAGTTCCGGCTTTTCTGTTTTTATTTCTTCTTTTTGCGGGGGTTGAATTGAATTTTCTGTTTCAACCGGCTCATTTAGAGTTTTTTTTTCCGTATCAGCAGGAATAATACCTTTTTCAATATTTTCTAAACGGGTAATAAAACTATCCACATCAAAGGTGCTTTCCATTATAGTAAAAAGACCGACTTCGGCAATAAGGGCAGGAGTATCGGAATATTTAACTTCATCAATAAGTTTGCCGATTTTGCGCGTTAACCCGGCAATATAAACAGGGCGTGTATCTTTTAATAAATCATCTGCCTCTTCAAATGGAGCTGGTGAAGTTTTTAAAGAATAATAAAAAAGTTCGCCAAGAGTAGTTTTTAAATCTTTAAGTAAACTTAGGGCTTCAAAACCTTCTTCTTTTAAAGAAGAAAAAACTTCGTGCATAGCAGTTGTATCTTTGGCGACTAGGGCTTTAGCGGCTTTAATTACCAAATCTTGCGGCAAAAGCCCAAGCATTGAGGAAATTGTTTCCTTTGTAATTTTGCCTTGGCTAAAAGCAATAGCCCTATCCATAATTGTTAAGGCATCTCTAAGTGCGCCACCTGCTGCGTGAGCTATAACCTTTGCGCCTTCTTCTTCAAGTTCAAGGCCTTCTGCCTGCGCTAAATCCAGCAAGTGATTTGTTATATCTTGCTCGCTTATAGGTTTAAAACGATAAGTTTGGCAACGGGAAGTTATGGTTAAAGGAACTTTATTTAATTCTGTTGTTGCCAAAATAAAAACAACGTGGGCGGGTGGTTCTTCAATAGTTTTTAAAAGAGCATTAAAAGAAGAATCAGAAAGCATGTGTACTTCGTCAAGAATAAAAACTTTATATCTATCGCGCGCACTGGCAAGGGAAACGGTATCAATAATTGCCTGGCGGACTTTTTCCACTTGAGTATTACTTGCGGCATCAAGTTCTAAAACATCCATATCGCTTGAAGCGGCAATTTCTTTACATTGGGGGCAAGTGCCGCAAGGGGTAGCCGTCGGTGATGTATTACCATTACCGGTGCAATTTAAGGCCTTTGCTAAAAGGCGCGCCGTTGTTGTTTTACCGCAACCCCTAGGGCCGTAAAATAAATAAGCGTGCGAAATTCTGCCACTTTTTAAAGCATTTTTTAAAGTGGTAGAAACGCTTTCCTGTCCTACGACTTCTTCAAAAGTCTGCGGACGGTATTTTGAGGCCAAATTTATATATGGGGTTGTTTGACTCATAACTATATGATAATAAATTAAAATCTTGCGCGCAAATTACAAAGTTTTTAAGAAATAACTTAAAGCGGATATTGCGCCGGCTGCCGGCATAGTAATAACCCAAGCCCAGACTATTCTTCTGGCAACGCCCCAGTGAACGGCGGAAAATCTTTTAAACATACCTGCGCCAACAATACCGCCTGTAATAATATGCGTTGTGCTAACCGGAATACCAAACCAAGAGGATAAAAATAAGGAAAGAGAAGCACCTGTTTCCGCACAGAAACCGCCAATAGGTTTTAAATGAGTAATTTTTTGGCCCATAGTTTTAATAATACGCCAGCCGCCTGATAATGTACCAAGGGCTATTGCGCCGTAGCAGGCAAGTTTAACACTCCAAGGAACAAAAATTTCGGCACCGACATAAAATTGGGAATATTCGTGATTTGTCATAATCACGCGTGCAATTTTATCTGCTGTTTCAGGATCGGTGGCAAGAGCGCTAAATAAAATCATCATAATAATACCCATAGTTTTTTGAGCATCATTACCGCCATAACCAAGGCAGAAAGAAGCCGCAGAAAATAATTCCGCTCTTTTAAAGAAGGCATCCACTTGGCGATACTTAAAAAATGCGCCTATTCTATAAACAATTATGGAAACAATAAAGCTTAAAATCATACCTAAAATAGGAGCAACAACAATAAAAGCAACAATTTTTAAAATACCGCTTGTAATCAAGGAAGAAGGCCCTGCCTTAACAAGGGCCGCACCGATAATACCGCCAATCAAAGCGTGTGAAGAACTTGAGGGAAGGCCAAACCACCAGGTAATAAGATTCCACAAACAAGCACTAAGCAAAGCGGCAAAAACAAGATTAGTATCAACTATAGAAATATCAACAATACCGCCACCGATAGTTTTGGCAACGCCCATGTGGAAAATAAAACAAGCAAGAAAGTTAAAAGCGGTTGCCCACCAAATTGCAACTCTCGGTGATAAAACACGCGTTGAAATAACGGTTGATACGGAATTTGCCGCGTCGTGAAAGCCGTTTAAATAGTCAAAGGCCAAAGCCAAAAATATTAAAAATAAAACCCAAAACATAGTTTTACCTTAGTTGTTCTTTACCAAAATGGAAGAAATTGTATTTGCGACATGTTCGCACATATCGGTAACGCCTTCGCTTTCTTCAAAAAGTTCTTTTTGTTTAATCGCCATTAAAGGATTAATCTTTTCATCGTTAAGTATGCGGGAAATGGCTTCATCGCGAATATCATCGGCCAAGTTTTCAAGGCGGTTAATCTCAACACAATGTTTAGCAGTTTCTTTAATTTTCTTTTTGTGTCTTAAAGAAAGAACCGCTTGCGAAACTTCTATGGCAGATTTTTCTATAACTTCAGCAAGATGTTTTGATTCCTGTGAAGGTTCAAATATTTTAAAAAGATAAAAACGATTTGTAATAAGATAAATACCATCAATAATATTATCCATTTGATTTGTAAGGTCTAAAATATCTTCCCTGTCAAAGGGGGTTATAAAACTTTCGTTTAAAGTGTTTATGATATTGTGGCAAGATTCATCGCCATCGTGCTCAAGAGAATGCATTTTGCTAACCATATCTCTTGTAATTTCCGGTGTGCAAACAATCTTTTTAAATAAAGAAGCACATTCCATAACAATAGCGGCCTGTGCATCGAATAAATCAAAAAACTTTACTTCTTTTGGCATAAATAACATAAGGGGTTCCTCCTATAATAAAAAAGCAGGCGCACAAAAGGGCCTGCTTGATAATCAGCTAAATAGTGTATTAAGTGAAAAATTTATATTCTTTTCCATTACTTACATTATAGCAATATTTTTAAGATTTGTTAAAAGGCGCAGAAAAAAATTTAATATAATTTTTATTATGAAGAAAATTTGTTTCATTTGCCACGCTAATATTTGCAGAAGTTTTGGCGCAGAGTGTATTTTAAATAATTTTGCCGCTAAAGATAATAATAAGGAAATTATTGCAACTTCACGCGGTATTTACGCACAAGATTTTTATGCCGTTCCGCAAAAACTTTGGGATTTTTTAAAATCTAAAGGAATTGAAAAAACCGAACATAAATCAACCCTTTTGACAAAAGAAGATTTACAAAACAATGACCTTATTTTAACAATGACAGACGACCAAAAAGAATTTATTTTGGATAAATACGCCCAATTTACAGATAAAGTTTTTTTACTTCAGGAATATGTTTACGAAAAAGAAGAAGAAGTTAAAGACCCAATCTCTTTTAGTGGCTCAAGCTTTAATAAAGTGATGGAGCAAATTTATATAGCGGTGAAAGATTTATATAAAAAAATAAAGTAGTTTTTTCCCTTTTTACCTCTGAGTCATTTGACACAAAACTTGGCTTATTGATATAATATATTTATAGTTATAAACTATTTGCCCCCATAGCTCAATGGATAGAGCACCTGCCTTCTAAGCAGGGGATATAAGTTCGATTCTTATTGGGGGTATTTTTATTTTGAGTTATTTTTTTATATCTTTTAGGCCGTTTTCCGTCATTAAAATTTTAATTTCAAGAAAATCTTTGCCGGCCCTTACGCCAATTTCTGCAGGTTTTAATTTTTTTGCTAATTCTTGCACCTGTTGATTTGCGCTGATAAAATCAAAAGTATCTTTAAGTGTTGCACCTTTAAGTTTTTCAATACTTATATTTTCTGGCATATTTCCCCCAAAAATATTTTTTAGATTTTTACTAAATTAAAGTTTTTATCAAAAATATTAAAAGATATTTTTTTGCCTTTTTTAAAAACACCTTCGGGCGCATTAAAAAGTTTTGCCGGGTTTTGCGTAGCGCACAAAAAAGCAACTTCGGGCGCAATATTCCAAGCTATTAAATTTTTAACACCTTGTTGCATAGTTAAAGCAGAACCGGCAATAACGCCATCTTCTTTGCGAATAAAAACGCCGTTTTTAAAAATAACTTCTTCGCCGTTGGCAAGGCCTTTTTTAAGACCGCTTGGCGTCAAACTATCGGTAATAAGAACAATTTTATTTTTATCTTTTAAAGCAAAAACAAGTTTAACAACTTCGGGCAAAATGTGATGGCCGTCAGCTAAAAGTTCCAAAGAAAAATCTTTATTTATTAAGCCCGCACCGACGGCTCCTGGTTCTCTGTGATGAAGACCCCTCATCGCCAAGAAAAAATGCGTTATGTGTTTTGCCCCTAAAGAAAAGGCTTTTTGCATATCTTTATAATTTGCGTTTGTGTGGCCAAGTTGCAAAAGAACTTTATTTTTTTTACACCAGGCAGAAAGTTTATTAAAATTTTTTAACTCGGGCGCAGCGGTAATAGAAACGATTTTGCCGTTTGCAGCTTTATACAATTTTTCAATTAAAGAAATATCAATTTCTTTTATATCACTTGGCTTCATTACGCCCGGTTTTTGGGGCGATAAAAAAGGCCCTTCTAAGTGAAACCCAATAATTCTTGCGCCCTTTTCTTTACCCATAACACTAGAAAAACTTTTTAATTTTTTTATCATTTCACTCGGCGCACTTGGATATAAAGTCGGGCAGAAAGCACCAACACCAATTTTAAAAAGTGCTTTAGAAAGTTTTAGTAAATCTTCCGCAGTACCATCCGCACCAAAGCCAAAAGCACCATGAATATGCGTATCAACAAATTTCGGAGCAAAATATTTACCTTTTAAATCAATAATTTTTTGGGCTTTATTTTTTTTAATTTCGCCAAAAATAAAAGCTTCCAAAACCTCATTATTTAAGACGGCAGAACCAAGTTTAAATTTGCCGTTAAAAAATATATTTGCGTTTTTATAAATTGTTCTCATATCTAAATTATATAAAACTAATGCTTAAAATTTTGGTATAATATTTTTATGATAAAAAACATTATTCATTCCCCCTTTATGATTTTGGCTATCTCAATTAAAGATAGTGCCGGGGTTTGATGTTTTTTAAAAAAGCTTTTTGTTAAAACCCCAAAATTTAAAAAAAGTTTTGGGGTTTTAAATTTAAACAAAAAGAAAAAATTAAAAGTAAGATTATTTGTTTAAAATAAAAGATAAAGAAAAAAACAAATAATTAGGATTGGAGGAATCCATGCAAGACGCTGCTACACGTAATCTAACAAAACACGGCCACCCCAAAGGGCTTTATATGCTCTTTATGGTTGAAATGTGGGAAAGGTTCAATTATTATGGTATGAGAGCATTGCTTTCCCTCTTTATGATAAGTGCTGTTATTAACTTTTCTAAAGATGCCGCAAGTAAAGTGTATGGTATGTTTACCGCACTTGTTTATTTGACCCCTGTTTTAGGTGGTTATTTAGCTGATAGATTTATCGGCAAACGCCATTCTATTACAATTGGTGCCGCCCTTATGGCCCTTGGTCAATTTTCACTAGCATCTTATGAGATTATTAACCCGAGAGTTGCTTTAGTAATCGGTTTAACTTTAATTATTTTAGGTAATGGTTTCTTTAAACCTAATATTTCTACAATCGTAGGCGAACTTTATGAGCCCAATGACCCAAGAAGAGATAGCGGTTTTACTATCTTCTATATGGGTATTAACTTGGGTGCCTTCTTTGCCCCGTTTGTTTGCGGTTTCTTTGGTGAACCTTCTGATCCTTATAGCATGCTTGAAGCTTATAAATGGAAATACGGCTTTATGGCAGCAGGTATCGGTATGGTAATCGGTTTGGTGTGGTATCTTGTTTCCCAAAAGAAATATCTTGGCGAAATCGGCTTATACCCCGTTACCAGCAATAAATCTGTTGAACAAGTGCAAGATGCTCCTTTAACAGAAGAAGAAATAGATAAAATTAAAGCAATATTTACTTTCGTATTCTTTGCTGTATTCTTCTTTGCCTTCTTTGAACAAGCAGGAACTTCACTTAACTTCTTTGCTTTAGAGGCAACAAAACTTGACTATACTATCTTTGGTCATGATATTACTTTAAAAGCTGCTTACTTCCAAGCGGTTAACCCGATATTTGTTATGCTTCTTGCTCCTATATTTGCAAAAATGTGGATAAAAATGGGTGAAAAAGAACCTTCTATACCGACGAAATTCGGTTTTGGTTTGTTCTTCCAAGGTTTAGCATTTGCCGTAATCGCAATCGGTGCAAGCATTTATTTAACAGATGGCCCTGTAAGCGCAATTTGGTTAATCTTAACTTATATGCTTTGCACTATGGGTGAACTTTGCTTATCGCCTGTGGGCTTATCAATGGTAACAAAACTTGCCCCTATGAAATTCTTATCTTTATTTATGGGCGTTTGGTTAATGGCAAGTTTCTTCGGTAATATCTTGGCAGGTCTTTTGGCTAGCAGATATGAAACCTGGAAACTTACAACCTTATTCTCCGTGCCGGCAATCGGTTCTATCGTGTTTGGTGTAATTATGTGGGTAATGACCCGCAAAATCCAACGCTGGATGCACGGCGTAAAATAAAGATAATTTCTTTATTTCAAATTAAAACACCCTTTGCTTTTTTGGCAAAGGGTGTTTTTTTATGGGTTTTATATTGATTACATATCTTCTCTTATACCCCAACAAGCCAACCTTGTTTGAATAAAAAAGCAAAGCCGTTTCCTATAAAATCTAATTTTTATGAGTTGGTGGCTTGGGAATAAAATTCAATTTTGTGCGATTTTAAACACCAAACAATAAAATAATGTAAAAATATAGCACTTTTTTTGCAAGGATTTTTGAGGGAATTTTAATTAACTTTTTCTACTATAAAAAGTGTTTTTTCAAACGAGGTATACCGTGAGGGGATGGCAATCCCGAGTATCCGAAGTTTGAAAAAAATTAAAATTTACCAAAAAGCCGAAGCAAATAAAAAGCCCCCACAAATTTGCGGGGGCTTTTAAATTCGTCCAAATTAACCAACAGATTAACGTTTGGAGAATTGGAAGCGTCTTCTTGCTTTGGGTTGACCGGGTTTCTTTCTTTCAACCATTCTGGGGTCGCGGGTTAAGAAACCGGCTTTCTTCATAATTTTATGATTTTCTTCGCCCATAAGAGCAAGAGATCTTGCAATTGCGTGGCGCACTGCACCGGCTTGGGATGCAATACCGCCGCCTTGAACCTTTACGGTAACATCATAAGCTTTTTCAGCTTTGAGTTCGGTAAGGGGCTCCATAACCGTATCTTGGTATCTGGGGCAACCGCGGAAATAATCATTAAGCGGTTTTTGGTTAATTGTGATTTTTCCGGCACCTTTAATAACTTCTGCTTGTGCAACAGAGGTTTTTCTTCTACCGGTTGTTATTTTAGTTTCTGCCATAAATCCACCTTATTTTGTAAATCTTTCATTAAAAGAATGTTCTTCGTTAGCGAAAACTCTAAGTCTTTTCATTCTTCTAGCGCGAAGTTTGTTCGCATCAAGCATGCGGTAAACTGCTTTTTCAATGACTTTAGTAGGATCTTTAGCCATTAACATTTCAAAAGAAGTTTCCTTACCGCCTTTTGCATAACCGGAGTGAGAGAAATAGATCTTTTCGGTTGCTTTATTGCCACTAACTTTAATTTTAGAGGCATTTGTTACCACGACAAAATCACCACAATCCATATTGGGTGTAAAGGTGGGTTTATGTTTACCCATTAAGTAAACTGCAAGTTGGGTTGCAAGTCTGCCTAAGGTTTTACCATTAGCATCAATGTGATGCCATTTTCTTGTTGCTTCAACTTCCTTAACGGAAGGTAAATATGTTTTTGTCATTAATTTTTCTCGTACTTTTATAGGATTGACTCGGGTCCTATTTCAGTATAATTTGCGCTACCACTGCGCTGATATTTAAGGAATGGTTGGGATAGGATTCGAACCTATGTAGGGCACGCCCGACGGTTTTACAGACCGTTGCTTTTGACCACTCAGCCACCCAACCGTTCCAAAAAATTTTTAAAGAGCAGAAAACTCTAGCGGCACTTTTCTGCGCCGTGCAGTTTTATTTGCTTTTAAATATTATAACAAAATTATAAAAAATTGGCAAATTAAAAATATTTGTTTATTCCTTTGCGCCGTATGATTTTAAAAGTTCTACGATTTCAGGACGTTCGCCTTTAGGAATTATTGAAATTGCAGTATTCCCATATTTGTTTTGCAAATTTACATCTGCCCCTGCAGCTAAAAGCAATTTAACTATTTCAATATTTCCTTCCATTGAAGCATATATAAGAGCTGTGTTCTTATATTCACTTTGCGAGTTTACATCCGCTCCGGCTTCAATTAAAAGTTTAGACATTTCTATTTGCCCTTCTTTAACTGCGTGCAGAAGTATTGTATATTTCTCGGTATATTCCGAAGGAATTTTGTATGTAGTATTAACATCTGCTCCAGCATTTAATAAAATCTTGACAATTTCTATATTATTGTGTCTGACAGCATAACTAATAGCTGTTTCGCCGTTCTTACCTTTTGTATTAACATCTGCTCCGGCATTTAATAAAATCTTGACAATTTCTGTGTTATTGTGTTTGATAGCATGAGTAATAGCTGTTTCGCCGTTCTTACCTTTTGTATTAACATTTATACCTGCATCAAGTAAAAGTTTTACAATTTCTATATAATTTTTATCTGCAGCAACAAAAAGCGGAGAATTATCAGAAGACTTTAGAACATTTACATTATTTTCGGAATCTAGTAATATTTTGACAACTTGTGAATGGCCATTTTCAATAGCTAGATCTAATGCAGTTTTACCACCATATTTGCGAATATTTATATCTGCCCCACTATTTATAAGTAAACGAACAGTTTTCGAATCTCCTTTTTTAGCTGCTAGCAATAAAGCTGTTTCACCGTTTTCATTGGTTGCATTAAGATCTGCACCTTCTTGAATCCTTTTTTCCATTTCACGCAAAGAGGCATAATTGTTTTTAGAATCAAATAAAGTATATTTTGCCCCTGCTTTTTTAAGTATTTGAATTATTCGAGGGTCTTTCGCATAGGATAAAGCAGCCATATTTTCAGCATTTACATCCGCGCCATATTGAATTAACTTTTTGACTAATTGTAAATCTCCTGTTTTACTCGCTACTACCAATTGAGCATTTATATTATCCCAAGGATGAGAAAAACCATTTTCTCCTTCTTTATCCTGAGGGGTATCTAGATTTGTAGCCCCGTTATCTATAAAAAATTGTGCAAGCTTCTTATTGCCTTGCTTTTTAGCATAAGCAAGAATAGTATAATCATATAAATCCTTTTGAGGAGAATTTATATTAGCCCCATTTAAAATTAAAGTTTGTAATAAATCTGGACGGCCAAGCGCGACTACAATGTCAGAACTTCCATATTTTAATAACAAATCAATAATAGCAGTATCATTTTTCCCAATTGCAGCGCGTAAAGCTGTAATGCAACTTCCATCTCCGTTGTTAATTTCCATATCAATATCTGCTTTATTATTTAATAACACCTCAACAACTTCCTTTTTCCCAGCTTCAACAGCATCTATTAATATAGAAAAACCCTTAATATATACATGCCCTTTTCCACAATTATAATCTTTATAATTTACATCTGCACCTTGTGCAATAAGTTTTTTAACTTCTTCTAAATTACCTTTTTTACTTGCTTCTAAAAGTTGCATGTTTAGATTTTCTTGATCTGTAGATTGCTTTGCATAAACAAAATTTACGCTTGCGCTAATTAAACAAATTATTATCAGTATTAAAATTTTTTTCATATTGTTTTACTCCTTTTAAATCTTTTGGTATCTAAACACATTTTACTTTATTTATAGTGTAAATTGTGAAATAAAAACAGCACAGGCAAAATATTTACCTATGCTGTTTTTTAGTATTTTTACTAACTATAAATTCTTGATAAGTTTTATTAAATCTTGCCAAGTGGCATTTTGAATACCGCCTTGTGCAAAATCGGGTCTGCCGCCACCTCTGCCGTTTAAACTAGAAGCAATTTTTTTAACTGCTTCACCGGCATTAAGTCCACCTTCAAAACTCTTAACAACAAAGGAGCGTTTTGTATCGTCGCCGCTGGCAACCAAAACTGCGCAACCTTTATTTTTATCAGCGAGATTATCTGCAAGAGTTCTAAGTTCTTTTACAGGCGTATCTTTGGCATCAAAAATAATAAGTTTTGCGCCGTCTTTTAAGGTAAACTTTTCAATATTATCGGTTGCTTCTTGCGAGGCAAGTTTTTGTCTTAAATTAAGAACCTCTTTTCTTAACTCTTTTTCGGCTTTAAGTAAAGTGGAGACTCTGTTATCAATTTCTTCAACGGAAGTATTTAAGCGTAAAGAAACTGCCTTTGCGGCATTTGCCATACTCTTTAAAACTTCAATAGCACTTAATCCGCCCGCACCTTCAATACGGCGAACGCCGTTAGAAACTGCGCTATCTTTTAAAACGCGGATAACCATAATATCGCCGGTATTTTTAACGTGGGTGCCCCCGCAAAGTTCCAAAGAAGCCCTATTCATAGGGTCTTTAAAACCATCTTTTGCAATAAGAACAAAGCGTGCGGGATCGGCGTAAGTTTCGCCAAGTAAGGTAGTTGCGCCAAGTTCGCTTGCATCACTTAAAGGGCGGACCTGTGTTTCAACGGGTAAGCGCTGCAAAATCAAATTGTTTGCTTCGGAAATAACGGCAATAAGTTTTGATTGTTGCGGTGCGCCGGATAAAGTATAGTCAAAGCGGAAGCGTTCACTATCCACATAAGAACCCGCCTGACGGACTTGCTCGCCAAAAATCTTTTTTAAAGCAGCATTGATTAAGTGCACAGAAGTATGGTTTGCCGCTGTTTTTGTTCTTGTTAATTCATCCACTTGTAAAAACACTTTTTCGCCAACTTCAAGTTTGCCTTTAACCAAAGCAACTTTGTGTAAGAAAATTCTTTCAAGCGGTTTTTGGGTATCGGTAATTCTGGCAACGGCTTCATTATTCTTATAAATAAGGCCAATATCGCCAACCTGTCCGCCACTTTCGGCATAAAAAGGTGTTTTATCAAAAACTGCATAACCTTCTTTATCTAAAGAATTAACTTCTTTAAAATCTTTATTAAGTAAAGCAATTATTTTTGCTTTTGCGGAAAGTTCTTCGTAGCCGACAAATTGTGTAGCACCGAACATACCTTCAAGTTTTTGAATTGTGATAACTCTTTCTTTATCAAATTCGCTTGCAAGTTTTTTGGAACTTTCTTTTGCTTTTTCCTGTGCGGTGTAAAAACCTTCTTCGTCAATTTTGATACCTTTTTCAGCCAAGATTTCTTTTGTTAACTCAAAAGGGTAGCCGTAAGTTTCATAAAGATAAAATGCTTCTTCGCCGGAAATTTCTTTAGGGTTATCTTTTAAGAGTTCGGCAAGGCGTTCTTCGCCTTCGGTCAAAGTGCGGTAGAAAGCTGCGCCTTCTGCTTTTAAAGTGTTAGTAATATGCAAGATAGAATTTTGTAATTCCGGGTATTGTTTATAATACATTTCAACAACGGTCGGCACAAGTTCCCACATAAAAGGACTTGTTCTGCCGGCAAGACGACCGTAGCGGGCGGCTCTTCTTATAATACGCCTTAAAATATAACCGCGGCCTTCGTTTGAAGGCAAAACACCTTCGGCAATTAAGAAGCAGGAACTTCTGATATGGTCGCAAACAATTCTTAAAATTGTTTGTTCTTCTTTTGTATCGCCGTCAATATGTAAAATCTTTTTTGCGTGGGTAGCAATCGGTGTAAACAAATCGGTATCAAAGGGATTATCAACATTTTGCATAACCATACAAAGTCTTTCAAGTCCCATACCGGTATCAATATTTTTTTGCGGTAATAATTCCAAAGTGCCATCTTCAAGGCGGTTAAATTGGGTAAAAACTAAATTCCAAATTTCAACAAACCTGCCACAATCGCAGGCAATGCCATTTTTAGCGCAATCGGGGCAACCTTTATCTTCGCCGAAATCATAATAAATTTCCGAACACGGACCGCAAGGCCCTGTTGGGCCCATAGTCCAAAAATTATCTTTTTCGTCAAATTCGTAAATGCGGTCTTTTGAAATAAGTTTTGACCAAGCTTCGTAGGCCTCTTCATCACGCGGGGCAATGCCGCCTTTATAAATACTTACATAAAGTCTGTCTTTATCAATTTTAAGTTCGTTTGTTAAAAAATCCCAAGCCCAAGCAATAGCTTCCTTCTTAAAATAATCGCCGAAGGAAAAATTGCCGAGCATTTCAAAAAAGGTTAAATGTCTTTTTGTAAAACCGACATTATCAATATCAGTTGTTCTAACGCATTTTTGACAAGTTGTTGCGTTTTTTAAGTTTTTCTTTAAACCCAAAAAATTGGCTTTAAATTGCACCATACCCGCAGAGGTAAAGAGCAAGGTGGGATCCCCATGGGGAATAAGCGGGCTTGAGGGCAATACAGGAAGCCCGCGTTTTTTAAAATAATTTAAAAAAGTTTGTCTTACATCTTGGCTTTTCATAATATATATTATATCATATATATAATGAAGCGTTTATTTATCATAAACCCAAAATCAGGTAAAAACAATAAAGCAAGCGAACTTGAACAAACAATCAAAACACAATTTTATAACGCAGATATTGTTTTTACAAAGGCACCAAAACACGCAACAAAACTTGCGGCAGATGCCGTTAAGCAAAATTACGAACAAGTAATAGTTGCCGGTGGCGATGGCACAATTAACGAAGCGGCTTCCGCCTTAATCGGAACAAAAACCGCTTTGGGTATCATTGCTTTTGGCAGCGGTAACGGACTGGCACGCGAAATTGGTTGTCCTATTGATAATTTACAAAAAGCGTGCAATAATATATACATGGCAAAACCTGTTCTATGTGATGCAGGTAAAGCAAATGGGGAATATTTCTTTAATGTTGCAGGTATAGGATTGGAAGCGACTATCGCCCATTCTTTTGCAAAAGTTAAAACAAGAGGAATGCTTCCTTATTTTAAAATTGGTTTTGAACAAACATTAAATTATAAAGCACCTTTAGCGGAAGTCTGGGCAGATGATAAAAGTTTAATTTACTTAAATCCCTTAACTTTAGTTTTTGCCAACGGCAAACAATACGGCAGCAATTTTAAAATTGCCCCAAAAGCGAGTTTGACCGACGGAAAACTTGATATGGTTTATGTAAAAAGAAGCCCCTTATGGAAACTTGCCCTTGGCCTGCCGAGTTTTTTTAAACCAAATTTAAAGGCCGTCAAAATAACACAAGAAAGACAAATAAAAAAAGCGACAATAACCTGCCAAGGTAAATTTGTTTATCACCTTGACGGAGAGCCAAAAGAGCCAACAGATAAACTTGAAATTGAAGTTTTGCCAAAAGCAATTTATTTGCTTATCAGTTGACATCTCGGCGCACAAATGATTTAATTAAAAAACAGGGGAAACCCTTTTTGGAGGAATTATGGAACTTAAAATTACAGCAAAAAATATAAAACTTACAGAAGCTATTAAAGCTTACGCTCAGTCAAGGGTTGACAGACTTGATAAATTTTTTAGCGAAGATGCTTGGGCCCAAATCGTTTTAAGCGTTGATAAAAAAATAAATCAAAGAGCAGAACTTACTATCCACGGCGCAAAAAAGAAACTTACTTCTAAAGCAATCAAACAAGATCTTTATAAAGCAATCGAAGAAGCCGTTGCAAAAGTTGAAACTCAAATTAAAAAGAAAAAAGCAAAAGATGTAAAAGGTAAAAAAGTTTCAAAAAATGTTAAAGAAGATTTATCTGCTTATTTCGGTAATGTTTATGCACCTCAAGCAGATGTAAAATTTTCTGTAATTAAACAAGTTGAAGTTCACCCCATGAATCCGGAAGATGCCGCTTATGAAATGGAAAGACTCGGCTATACCTTCTGGATGTTTATGGACGAAGATTCAAAACAAATCAATTTAATCTTTAAACGCCTTGACGGGACCTATGGCTTAATTCAACCCGTAAAAACCAAATAGGTAAACCATGCCAGAATTTGCCCGCACAACAACAATAGCAAATTTGCTTGAGGCCAAAGGCGAAGACCTTAGCCTCAAGCTAATGTGCGGCTCTCGTTATACAAAAAGATCCATTTCAAAACCGGGTATTAACAGACCGGGCCTTGCCTTAGACGGACACTTGGAAAATTTTCGCGGGGATTTAATACAAATTATCGGGCGTGGGGAATATGCCTTCTGTCAAAAACAATCTTATGCAAGACTAAAAGCAAATTTTAAAAAAATGCTTCGCTCTGATAAAGTGCCTTGTGTTATTGTAACTGCCGGCATGCGTGTTTTGCCCGGTATCAGAAAAGCTTGCGAAGAAGGAAATGTCCCCCTTTTAACAACAAGTATGGATACGGCCGCTTTTGTGGCGGAATTAATTACTTACCTTGATAATTGCACTTCCCCAAGAACTCATGTTCATGGGGTTTTAGTTAAAGTTTCCGGCCTTGGTGTCTTGATTACCGGAGATGCCGGTATCGGCAAAAGCGAATGCGCTTTGGAACTTATTAAACGCGGGCATATTTTAGTAGCTGATGATGTCGTAGAAGTTCAAAAAAGAAGAGGAAATGTTTTGCTAGGTTTTTGCCCTCCGATGTTAAAACACTATATGGAAGTTAGAGGGCTTGGCATTATTGATGTTGAACTATTGTTTGGTATCGGTTCATCGATAGATAGTGCGGAAATTGAAATGGAAGTTCATTTAGTTGCCCCTACTGGTTCTATTGATCGTGTAGGTATTGAGCAACAAAAAACAACTTTACTAGGCACGCAAATAAACGCTTTAACCATACCGGTCACACCGGGTAGAAACTTGGCTGTCTTAATAGAAGTAGCAGCCCTTAATCAAAGATTAAAAAATCAGGGCATAATTTCCGCCAAAGAATTTAATAAAAAACTTCTTTCTAAAATGAAAAATACTTCTAAGGATTATCAAGATGGAAGAAAATAAAAAAGATAAATTTTTTATAATTACCGGTATTTCCGGTGCAGGCAAAACACAGGCCTTAAAAATCTTCGGTGATTTCGGTTATTACTGCGTGGATAATTTGCCCCTTGCTTTATTTAGGGAATTTATTAAATATATCAAAACGAAACCGGAAATAAAAAATATTGCCATCGGCGTTGATATAAGAGAAGGCGAAAATATTAAAATTTTACCTAAAATTTTGCAGGAAGATTCTTTAAAAGAAATGAAGGCAAAACTTCTTTTTTTAGATGCCTCAAACCAAGTTTTACTTAGAAGATTTTCCGAAACAAAACACCGCCATCCTTTGCCGAATCAGCTTTTAAATGCTATTGAAGAAGAAAGAGAGTTTTTAAAACCTGTTCAGAAAATTGCCGATATACATATAGATACTTCTAATTTAACTTTAGGAGAATTAAAAGAAAAAATTTCTCAATCTTTAGAAGTTAAATCATCAAAAGAAATGAGCATTTCTGTTGTATCTTTCGGCTTTAAAAACGGCATACCTTTGGAAGCAGATTTGGTTATTGATGTTCGCTTTTTAGTTAATCCTTATTATGAACCAACTTTAAGAAATAAGACAGGGCTTGATAAAGAAGTGCAAGATTATATAGAAAATTCCCCTGAATCTTTAGAATTTTTAAAAAAGATGACCGATTTGATAAGTTATATGGTGCCTAAATATATAAAAGAAGGTAAATCTTATTTAACAATTGCTATCGGTTGCACTGGGGGCAAACATAGAAGTGTTTTTATGGCCCATAAACTTGCCCAAGATCTTGCAGCAAAAAAATTTAAAGTGTCAGAATTTCATAGAGATATACAAATAGTAAAGAAGGAAGTATGGTAAAAATAATTTTAATTTCCCATGGTAATATGGCGCAGTCTTTGCTGGAAACGGCCTCTCAAATTGGTTCTTTTGATACTAAAGAAATTGATACTTTTAGTGTCAGCGGAAAAGGGGATTTAGAAAATCTTCCCCAAAAATTACTTAAGGCCTTGGGAGATAACGGCACCTTAATTTTGGTTGATACTTTTGGCGGTTCTGCTTGTAATAGTGCTGTTCAAAGCACTCAACATTTACAGAATGTCAAAGTTATTTGCGGAGTAAACTTAAATATGTTACTTTCCGCCATTAACAATAAAGATAAAATGGATTTAATAAGTTTAGCTCGTAAAGTTTTAGAGGATGGTAAAAAATCACTGATAGATATTAGTGATAAATTAAAGTAGTATGATTTGTTTTACAAGAGTTGATAGTCGGCTTATACACGGCCAAGTAGTGCAGGCATGGCTTCCGGAAATAAAACCGGAAAAGGTGCTTGTTATAAGTGAACAAGCTACTCAAAGTTCTTTAATGACAAAAATGATGCGTATGGCTTTGCCCCAAGGTTATGAGCTGGAAGTTTCTACAGCAAAAGAGGCCTTACAATCTTTAAAAAAAGATGAGGCAAAAAAAGTTTTTGTCTTGATTGAAGACTTAAATCAACTTTTAGAACTTGCCGAACAAAATATTTCTTTGAAAAAAGTAAATATAGGCAATACAAAATATGAAGAAGGTAAAAAGGAATATAGCGCAGGAGTATATTTTGATAAAAAAGATTTAGCTATTATTTCCTCTTTACAAAAAAAAGATATTACCTTTAGTATAAAAGCTTTACCTTCTTCCTTGGAGGCAAAAATAAATGCTTGAGCTTATAATTGCTTGCGCAGCCCTTGCTTTGCTTGAAATGGATACAACTTATTTAGGGCAGTTTTTATTTTCGAGACCGGCCTGCACCGGCGCTATTATGGGTTATATTTGCGGAGATTTCTTTTTGGGCTTGCAACTTGGTGTGTTTACGGAACTTCTCTTTATTGATTTTGTCCCCGTAGGCGGTTTTGTTCCGCCCAGCGGTGCAATTTGCGCAGGGATAGGGGTTATTTTATCAACCTATTTTAATATGGATATTTATTTTTCCTTTTTTATAGGATTAATTCTATCTTTATTATTTGCTTTTGTAGAAAAAGCATTAAGAAAATACCGCTCAAAACTTTTACCCTCTATTGAAAAACAACTTATAGAAGGTTCTTTAACTCCGAGCAGTTTGATTGCGCAGAGTTTTCTTGTAGAATATATGGCTGTTTTTATTTTTGTATTAATTATGATAACTTTATTTGGTCCTGCTTTTTGTTATATAGATGGAAATATTCCCAAAAGTTTACATATTGCTTTTAAATTTTCTTATTTTCTTGTGCCTTGGATTGGGCTTTCAATGTTGTTTATTTCTTTTAGCACAAAACCGAAGGTGGACTAATGAAAATAAATTTCTTTAAAATCTTTTTAAGAACTTTCCTTTTACAGATATTTTGGAACTATAGAAAAATGCAAAATATCGGTAGATTATTTGTTGTCTTACCTGTTTTGAAGAATCTTTATAAAGATAATCCGGATATGCTAAAAAGAGCCATACAACGCAACTTGGATGCTTTTAACTCTAATCCTGTTATGGCTTCTTACAGCTTAGGTGCTATTATAAAACAAGAAGAAAAAATAGCAAAAACAGAACCGGTAAGACTTGCCGGCGAAGAAAGAGAATTGCGTGCCATATCTATCAGCACAGCAAATACGGTGGCCTCTATTGGAGATAGACTTTTCTGGGCGACTTTAAAACCTTTTTCTTTACTTTTACTTATAATAACTCTTTACACTGTTCAAGTTTACACCTTTAAAAATTTAGAAACCCCGACAGAAAGAGTTTTTGCTGCTATAGGGGCAGTAATATTTTCCTTATTCGTTTACAATATTCCTGCTTTAATAGTGCGCTATAAAGGTTTAAAAGATAGTTATAACGGAACGGAAGATAATTTTTATGGCTTAATTAAAGTAAATTGGAACAGAATTATTTATGCTTTAAAAACTACGGGACAGATTTTAACTTTCGGTATTTTTGTTTATAGTTTATATATAAACTTTGCCGGCGAAGGCCTTAGCGCTGATTTGCTTACAAGAACCGCTTTGCTTGTTTCCTTTTTAGTGCTAAGTATATGGACGAAAAAATTAAATATTCCTAATATTTATCTTTATATTGTGGCAACAATTATTTTCTGTGCGGCTTCGTTTATAAGTTAAAAGAGGTTTAAAAGTGATACAAGAAAAAATAAAAATAAAAAATAAACTTGGCATACATGCCCGCCCAGCAACTTTACTTGCCCAAGAAGCCGGCAAGTTTAAAAGTGAAATTTTTATTGCCAAAGACGGCATTGAAGTTAATGCCAAGAGTATTATGGGTATTATGATGATTGCGGCAGAACAAGGTTCTGTTTTAATTCTTACCGTTAAAGGCGATGACGAAAATGAAGCCGCAAAAGCTATAAAAAATATTTTTAATAAAATTTTTGAGGAAGAATGATTACATTAAAAGGTATTCCTGCAAGTCCGGGTATTGCTATAGGTCCTGCTTATATCGTAAGCAGTGAAGGCACCAATTTTGAAAAAAAGAAAATCCCCCAAACTAATATTGAATGGGAAGTTAGACGCTATCAAGAAGCTTTGCGTTTAACTTATGACGATTTAACAAAAACACAATCTAACGCACAAGAACTTTTTGGTAAAAATTTTGCCAAATTAATGGCCGCCCACAAACTTATTTTACAAGATCCTTTGCTTGTTCAAGGCGTTATAGATAAAATAAGAAAAGAGCAAATCAATGCAGAATATGCCCTTTATCAAGTAGTGCAAGAAGTTAATACAACTTTTGAAAAAATTAAAGACGAATTTTTTAGAGAAAGAAAATTTGATATCGCGGATGTTTCCAAAAGATTGTTTGACCATTTGGCAAATAAACAACAAAATACTTTTGCCTCTATTAAAGAACCTTCTGTTGTTATTGCGCATAATTTATTTCCCTCTGATACAATACATTTAAAGAAAAAAAGTGTTCTTGGTTTTGCAACAGATTTAGGCGGTAAAACAAGCCATACGGCCTTGCTTGCCCAAAGTATGCAAATGCCGGCAGTGGTCGGTTTGAGCCAAGCAACAGCGCAAATTAAAAACGGCGATTTAATTATTATTGACGGACAAGAAGGGCTTTTAATTGTCAATCCGACAACAGAACTTATTGCTCTTTATACAAAAAGAAAAAGTCAAATTGAAAAAGAAGAAAAATCTTTAAAAAATATCAGTGATTTACCTAATGAAACTTTAGACGGACATAAAGTTAATCTTTATGTAAACTATGACCCAAGAAGAGATTTTAAAGAACTTGATACCTTCCGTTCCGACGGACTTGGCCTTTTAAGAACAGAATTTTTATATATGGATAGGGCTTTGCCCCCAACTCTTGAAGAACAGGTTAATATCTATAAAAAAGCTGCTCTTCGTTTTGATACAAGACCTTTTACTATCCGCCTTGCTGACCTAGGGGGCGATAAAATTTCGCAATTTAAACTTGCTCACCACGAACAAGAGGCAAACCCTTTTATGGGTTGCCGCGGAATAAGACTCTTTTTAAAATATCCCGTTTTAATGAAAACCCAAATCAGGGCCATTATTAAAACAGCTTCTTTAGTGCCGGCAAAAGTTAGAATTATGGCTCCTATGATTTCTAGTGCGGAAGAAGTTATTGAAGTTAAAAAAGTTTTTGAACAAACTTTACAGGAAATGCAGGCCGAAAATATTTGCTCGCAAAATAAAATTGATTTCGGTATTATGGTGGAAGTGCCAAGCATTGCTTTAACTTTAGACAGCGTTATAAATAAAATTGATTTTGCTTCCATCGGAACTAATGATTTAATACAATATCTTATTGCAGTAGATAGAGGCAACCAGGAAGTAGCCGACCTTTATGACCCTTACCACCCGGCAGTTTTAAGGATGATAAATACCATTATTCAAACTTGCCGCAAGAAAAATGTGGAAGTGAGTGTCTGTGGGGAAATGGCTTCCGATCCGGATCTTATTGCCTTTTTAATCGGGCTTGGTATTGATAGCTTGTCTATCTCTACCAGGATGTTCCTGAGAATAAAAAATACTTTGAGGAATTTAAACTTTGAAGATTGTTCTAATTTAGCGCAAGCAGCTATACTTATGGGCAGTTCTGACGAGATACGCAAATTAAATGAAAAACATTCGTAATTTTTCTATCGTGGCACATATTGACCACGGCAAAACAACCCTTTCAGATAGAATTTTAGAAGATACCGGCACCGTGCCAAAGCGCAAAATGCACGCGCAACTTTTAGATGGTATGGACCTTGAACGCGAGCGCGGTATTACAATTAAAGCAAAAGCGGTCCGCATAAAATATAAAGATTATATTTTAAATTTAATTGACACCCCGGGACACGTAGATTTTTCTTATGAAGTGGCAAGAAGTTTGCGTGCTTGCGAAGGCGTTTTACTCTTGGTTGATGCTTCACAAGGAGTTGAAGCACAAACCGTTGCCCACGCCCATCTTGCGCAAAGTCTTGGCCTTAAAATAATCCCTGTTATAAACAAAGTTGACCTTAGCCAAAGTGATGCTGATATCGCAGAAGAACAACTTTGGGAAGTTCTAAAAGAACCTATTACCGCACAAAGAGTAAGCGCAAAAACCGGGCTTGGTATTGAAGATCTTTTAGAAAGAATTGTTAAAGATATTCCTGCCCCAGAAGGCGAGAAAACTGCTCCTACGCGCGCTCTTGTTTTTGATTCTTTTTATGACCCTTTTAGAGGTGTTGTTTTATATGTCCGTATGGTTGACGGCGTTTTGAAAGCAGGCCAAACCTTAAAATTAATGGCTTCCGGCTTTACCTCTAAAATTGAAGAAGTCGGCTTTTTAACGCCTAAAGCACAAAAAAATCAACAAATTGAGGCCGGCGAAGTAGGTTATGTCGTAGCAGGTATTAAAGATATACACCAAGTGCAAGTTGGCGATACTATTACCACTTTAGATAATCCCGCCACTACCGCTTTACAAGGCTACACTGAAACAAAGCCGGTAGTGTTTGCCAGTATTTTTCCTGTTGAATCAACCGAATATCCTTTACTTAGAACTGCTCTTGAAAAATTAAACTTATCAGATTCTTCTTTCAGTTATCAAAGCGAAACATCTAAAGCCCTTGGCTTTGGTTTTAGACTTGGTTTTATGGGTCTTTTACACATTGAAATTGTTAAAGAAAGACTTGAGCGCGAATTTAATTTGTCTTTAATTGCAACAAGCCCAAACGTTATTTATCAGGTAAAATTTACTCCGCGTAAAAGCCATCCACAAGAATTAAGTGCCTTGGCTGATGCCGGCAATGGCTATAAATGGATTGATAATCCTGCCAATTTCCCGCCTTACGGTGATATTATTGATATTAAAGAACCAACGATAAAAATTAAAATCGTTTGCCCGATTGCTTATATGGATGGCGTGATGACGCTTTTAAAAGAAAAGCGTGGCACATTTATCAGTATGGAGCAACTTTCAAGCCAAAGAGTTGTTATTAACTACTATATGCCTATGGCGGAAATGGTTATAGATTTTTATAATAAACTTAAATCAGTTTCAAAGGGTTATGCTTCTTTTGATTATGAAATTGACGAGTATAGAAGCTCTGATGTTGTGTTAATGGAAATTTTAATACACGGCAGCCCTGTTGATGCTTTAAGTGTTATTACCCATAAAGATAAAGCCGTTTCGCGCGGACGCCTTTTATGCGAAAAATTAAAAGAGTTAATCGGACGTCAGCAATTTGAAGTAGCTGTTCAAGCAAGAGTTAACGGCAAAATTGTTGCACGCGAAACAATACCCGCATATCGCAAAGATGTTATTGCCAAATGCTACGGCGGCGATATTACCCGCAAAAGAAAACTTCTTGAAAAACAAAAAGAAGGTAAGAAAAGAATGAAGAGTATTGGTAATGTTAATATACCCCAAGAAGCTTTTATTGCAATGCTCAAAATAGAAGAGTAGTTCTTTTATTTTTTTGTTTTATTTTTTTGTAAAATATTTTTACCCCAAATCCCCAATTTAATTAGGGAGAAGTTTTATGAACAATATTTTATTTATCAATGCTTGTGCGCGTAAAGATTCACGCACAAAAGAAATTGCGGATGTCATTTTATCAAGACTTAACGGCAAAATTACCGAAGTAAAATTATTAAAAGAAAATTTAAAACCCTTAACGGAAGAAGATATAAATTTGCGTTTTTCTTTACTTTCAAAAAAAGATTTTTCTAACTCTATTTTTGATAAAGCGCGTGAGTTTGCCACAGCTGATATTATTGTTATAGCAGCACCTTTTTATGATTATTCCTTCCCAGCGGTATTAAAAACTTATATTGAAAATATTAATGTTTCAGGTATAGTCTTTCGCTATACCGAAAAAGGCGAAATTGAGGGTCTTTGCAAAGCAAAAAAATTAATTTATACAACAACTGCCGGCGGGCCGATTTTAAATGATGATTTCGGTTATGGCTATATCAAATATCTTTGCAATAATTTTTACGGCATAAAAGATACAACTTTTATTAAAGCCGAAGGCCTTGATATTTGGGGCGCAGATATTTCTGATATAATGCAAAAAGCCAAAGCAGAGGCACAAAAAATAAACCTGTTGTAAAAGCCATATATTTTTATATAATAGAAGTATGAAGAAACAAAAGAAAAAAAATACCAGTAAGGCCTTTACCTTAATGGAAGTTCTTATAGTAGTAATAATACTAAGTGTTTTAGCTGTTATTGCTATCCCCAATTATCAGAAAACTTTAATAAAATCCAGATATGACACTTTAAAAACTTATGCAAAAACTATAGTTCTTGCTGCAGATAGATATCAAATGCAAAGCGGACATTATACTACCAGATTTTCCGAATTAGATATAACTTACCCTATAGATTCTACTACTGATCACGATGGCTATTCTGTAACAGAATTAAAAAATGGAATAACTTGCACTATAAATGATAATGAAGGCGGAGATAGAGAAATGAGAAATGTTGTCTGCCAAAGGCAAGTTACCCCTACAGTAGTTATGGCTTATGCGCATCCTTTTTCTTCTTCCCCTAATGTTAGAGAATGTTGGGTTTTCTCCTCAAATGAAGATGATTCCCCAAATAAGATTTGTAAAGAAGAGGCCTCGCGCATTACCCCGAATTTACAAGAAAACGGAGCAAATATTTATTTCTATAATTAGTCAGTATAGGAATAACTATATTTTTTTATTTTCTAATCAAAATGTAATGCTTTAATTAAGCTTTCCATATACATATATCGGCGCAGTTTTACCCCCATATTCGCGCCGGCTTTATCTGCTTCTATAGTTGATTTTTCTGCCGCATCACCACGGCTTATCCGCCTGTAAACACTATACATCTGGGCTATTACCCTAGATGGCTCACCCACATATCCTGCAAGCATTGTGCCAAAAAAATGATACCAATCACCAAATTTATTTGGACTTTTCTCGTATAAATTAACAAGTTTGTGGTTTACCATAGTATCTTCTCTATCCTTTTCAAAAGTGGCATCTGAAAGGACATTTTCAATAGTCAAAATTGTTAAATAAAGATTTCCTTTATTTAAGATATAACTCTTATGAAAAAGAGCTTCTATATTAACAGAATTATCCGGTTGGGTTCTTAACCAATTTATTAAAGGTATTTCCTGTCCTACATACAAGAAACGGGAAGATGACGCCGTTGCTAAAGCCATAATAATTTTAGAAAATAAGTGTTTATGATAATAATTGTTCCAAGCATGAACTCTGCCCCCTGAAAATTTAATACCTTTCTTTTCTTCTTCCTCTATTATTTTTTTAATTGCTTCTAAAGTTTTTTCTTGATTAAATAACGGCTTTGCCTGAGTATTATCTACAACAGGTCTTACATTTGTTTTAATGATAGGGTTTTCTTTTGCAAAACGAGGTGTCCTAAGTTGACTTTCCTGCGGAGGAACATTTGTTTGTGTTATAACTTTCTTTACCCCTGTTGTGCAAGTATCGGAAAACAATTTAAGTAAGACTTCATCCCCTTTTTCATCTCGTAACATTAGCTTTTCTTGCTTATAGGTAATAGCATTATTACTTTGGGCAAAAATAAAACCGGTGGTATTCAAAAATAATACCGACGCTAAAATTAAAGGAGAAAAATTTGTTAAAAGTGTATTCATAACCTTTCCTGTATTTATATATTATATGCTTTTATTAATATTTGTCAATCTTTATTTATAATAAGGAACGAATAAAAATTACTAATATTTGATATAATTTTTGTAGCAGAAAATCTATAAAAAGGAGGCTTCCTATGCTTTGGTTTTTTGCATTTATATTATTAATAGCCATTGTTCTATATGTAATTGTTTCATTAATACCGGGGGCACCTTCCCCTGCTGAAAAATTAGTAAAACAACAAGGTAAAATTACCAATAAAATATTAGGCAAATCCGCTGGGGAAATAACCTTTCCTCTAGTATTGAAAGAATTTTATCCGTTTCAAATCAAAGGCAATTATATAACCGATATTTTTACACAATCTTATAATAACGAAACTTTATTTTCCTTTTTGCTTCACAGCAGGAATTTTCACACAAAGTTTGGACTGAACAACCCCTTACCTGGCTCAAGATATGTCGGGCAGACATCTTTTCGTTGTTGGCTAGGCAAAATACCGGATATTTTACCCAAAAAAGCAGAAGTGTTTTATCGCAAAGCACCGCAAGACGTACACCCTTTTTGCACTCAAACAATGTTTTCTTATGGTGATAAAGAATTAGATGAGAAATATGCTTTTGCCGGGGACCCTAGCTTTAAATCATTTTTATCTCAGGAGTTTTTCTCTTGGGTGGCAAAAAATCATTTACATGTAATGATTTCTTCCGATTGGATGTTATTAATAGCCCCTAAAGAAATTATTGTTCCAAATGAGTTCCAAGCGTGGAAAGACAAAATGCAAAATATGTCTGCTTGGACCACGCTTAAAGATATTTTAGTTCAAGAAGCAGCAAAAAAAGCATAAAGTTTTCGTTTTTGGCAAATTTTACTCTTATGCAAAAAATACCGCCGGTGTTTCGCTTCAACCGACGGTATTTTAATAAAAAGTTCAAATCGTCTCGTTATGGGTGGATGACGAGATTTGAACCCGCGACCTCCGCTTCCACAGAGCGGCGCTCTAACCAGCTGAGCTACATCCACCATAAATCTTGGTCTTTATATTCTAACATTTTATAGATACCTTTGGCAAATAAATTTTTACCCTATTTTTTATTTTGGTATAATTTAAGTAAATAATATTTACGAGGAGAGTTCTTATGGCTTTTAAAATTGAACAATGTTCTGTTTTACAAAAACATAGACTTAGTTATAAACCTGTTTTACCTAAAGTTTTACAAAAAGGGCCGGCCGGCGTTGTTGCCGTATATGGCAAAGCAACAAAAAGCGTGGCTGACCAAGCATCCGTCAAAAAAATGTTCCCGAATACTTACGGTATGCCGCAAATTTCTTTTAAGGCCGGAACAAATAAAAATATCACAAAAAAAGCTGTGCGTGTAGCCGTTGTTTTATCAGGCGGTCAAGCACCCGGCGGGCATAATGTTATTGCCGGTATTTTAGATGGCCTTAAAAAAGCAAACAGCAAAAATAAACTCTTTGGTTTCCTTGGCGGGCCTAGCGGTATTTTGGAAAATAAATTTATTGAAATTACACCAAAACTTATGGCTGATTACAGAAACACCGGCGGTTTTGATATGATTCAATCCGGCCGCACAAAAATTGAAACAGCCGAGCAACTTGCTACAGCAAAAGAAAATATTTTGAAAAATAAAATTGATGCTTTAGTTATTATCGGTGGTGATGATTCAAACACCAATGCCGGTATTATTGCCGAATATTTTAAACAACAAAAAATTGATACAAGCGTTATCGGTGTGCCTAAGACCATTGACGGCGATTTGAAAAACGAACATATTGAAACTTCCTTTGGTTTTGATACCGCAACAAAAATCTATTCCGAAATGGTGGGCAATATTTGCCGCGATGTAAACTCCGCAAGAAAATATTGGCACTTTATCCGCTTGATGGGTAGAAGCGCTTCCCACATTGCTTTGGAAGTTGCTTTTAAAACTCACCCCAATATCGTTTTAATCGGCGAAGAAGTTTTAGCAAAGAAAATGACTCTTGCCCAAATTGTTGATAATCTTGCTAAAGTGGTTGTTGCAAGAGCAAAAGATAAAAAGAACTTCGGTGTTGTTTTAGTGCCGGAAGGTTTAATTGAATTTATACCTGAAATGAAGGCCCTTATTGCTGCTTTAAATGATTTGCTTGCTCAAAATGAAAAACAAATCAACGCTTGCAAATCTTTTGAAGAAAAAAAGAAATTTATTATTTCAAAATTACCGGCAAATTTAGCAAAACTTATGGCTTCCTTGCCAAGCAATATTGCCGCCCAACTTATGCTTGAAAGGGACCCACACGGAAATGTGCAAGTTTCTTTAATTGAGACGGAAAAATTACTTGTTGAAATGTTAAAAACCAAACTTGCCGAGTTAAAAAAACAAGGCAAATATAATGGCAAATTTTCCGCAATAATGCACTTCTTTGGTTATGAGGGGAGATGCGGCGTTCCATCCGCATTTGATGCAAATTATACTTATGCCTTGGGATATAATGCAAGCGTGCTTGCTTTAAATAAATGTAGTGGTTATCTATCTTCCGTTAAAAATCTTGTTAAAAAACCACAAGATTGGCAATGCGGCGGTATTCCTTTGACTATGATGATGAATATGGAAAGAAGAAACGGAAAAGAAAAACCCGTTATCAAAAAAGCCCTTGTTGAACTTAAAGGACAGCCGTTTAAAGTTCTTTGCGCCCACAGAGAAGTTTGGGCCAAGACGGAAAGTTATGTTTTTCCCGGACCTATCCAATATTACGGACCGGCAGAAATTACGGATATTACAACCTATACCCTTAGGTTTGAACATCTAAAAAAATAGTACTTAATTATTTGAAAAAGAAAACCCTGAGTAAAAAACACTCGGGGTTTTTTATTGTTTAAGAAAGGATTGACAGAGCGCAATTTTTAGCAAGGATTTTGCGTTTAGAGAAGGCTTGCCGAGTGAAGCATATCCCGGAGCGGGCGACAGCCCCGTATATGTGAGCGAGGCATAACGCACTATAAACGCAAAAGCCGAAGCTAAAAAATCTTCTCAAACAAACTGGGTTCTTCCTCTAAAGTCTTGGCAAACTCTTCCAAAGCAGCTTTTTGCTTTTTGCTTAATTTCTTTGGCACATTGATATTTAAAATTACTTTTAAATTACCTTTTTTGCCTTCTTTACCGAGGACGGGCATACCTTGTTTTTCCAAAACAACCTGGCTGCCGTGGACGGAGCCGGCGGGAATAACTAAGTTAACTTCTTCCTGTTTTAAATTTTTAACTTTTACTCTATCGCCAAAAACGGCTTGCGGGAAAGAAATTGTTTTTTCAATAATTAAATCGTCGCCGTCTCTTTGAAATTCTTTATTTCTTTTTACAGCAATTTCTACATATAAATCGCCATAACCGCCGTCGTTGGTGCCGATATCGCCGCCATTATTTACGCGCAGCAAAACGCCGTCTTTAACGCCTTTTGGTATTTTAAGAGTAATTGTGTTTGTATGTTTCTGACGACCGCTGCCGCGGCATGCTTTGCAAGGTTTTTCTAAAATAGAACCTTGCCCGCCACAATCAGGGCAGGGTTGGCGCATTGAAAAGAAACCTTGGCTAAACTGAACTACACCGGAACCTTTACAAGTGGGACAAGTTTTGCGGCCGCTACCTTCCTGTGCGCCGCTGCCGTGGCAAGTATCGCAAGTATCAATTCTTTCATAGGAAACTTCTTGTTCTACGCCGTCATAGGCCTCTTCAAGAGAAACGGAAACTTCCTGCTTAATATCATTACCCCTTTGTGCGCGGGGGCGTCTTCTTGCGCCACCGCCGAAACTCCCCCCGAATAAATCGCCAAAAACCGAACTAAAAACATCTTCAAAACCGCCAAAACCGCCTGCGTGGAAACCACCCCCGCCCATATTAACGCCTTCGGCGCCGTAGGTATCATACATCTGTCTTTTTTGGGGATCGCTTAAAACTTCGTAGGCCTCGTTTATTTGTTTAAATTTTTCTTCTGCTTCCGCATTGCCGGGGTTTCTATCGGGGTGATACTTCATTGCAAGTTTGCGGTAAGCACTTTTAAGTTCACTTTCTGTTGCTGTTCTTTGAACGCCAAGGGTATTATAATAATCTTTCTTGTTTGCCATTTTTGCCACTCTTTTAAAAACTAAGTGCCGCAGTTTTTCTTTTTTAAAAACCGCGGCACTTTTTCAAACTATTTTTTATTTATTGTCAACGACTTCTGCTTCAACTACATCATCTTTTTTAGGAGCTTCTTGCTGAGCGCCGGCTTGTGCATTTGTTGCTTGGGCGCCGCCTTGGGCTGCTTGAGCTTTAGCTTGAGATTCTTTATAAATAATCTCACCTAATTTTTGACTTGCCATTAAAGCATTGTCCTTGGCTGTTTTGATTCTTTGTGTATCCTCAGATTTAATTGCCTCTTTAAGTTCGCTTAAAGCTTGGTCAATTTTAAGTCTTTCATCTTGAGGGACTTTATCGCCATGTTCTCTAAGGGCTTTTTCTGTTTGATACAAGACGCCGTCAGCTTCGTTTTTGGCTTCAATTCTTTCTTTGGTCTTTTTATCTTCTTCGGCGAATTGTTCGGCCTGTTTAACGAAGTTATTGACTTCGGCTTCGCTAAGTTTGTTAGGTGCGCTGATTGTGATATGTTGTTCCTTTTGTGTACCTAAATCTTTAGCGGAAACTTTTAAAATACCGTTGGCATCAATATCAAAGGTAACTTCAATTTGAGGAACTCCACGCGGTGCAGGCGGAATACCGTCAAGGTCAAATTTACCTAAAGGAACATTGTCTTTTGCCATAGGTCTTTCGCCCTGTAAAACATTAACGGTAACAGCCGGTTGATTATCTGCTGCGGTGGAGAAAACTTGAGTTTTCTTTGTCGGGATAGTTGTGTTTCTTTCAATAAGTTTTGTAAAAACACCACCTAAAGTTTCAAGGCCGAGTGATAACGGGGTAACATCAAGTAAAAGAATATCTTTAACATCACCTGTTAAAACACCTGCCTGAATTGCGGCACCATCTGCCACGCATTCCATCGGGTCAACACCGCGTTCAATTTTCTTGCCGACATGTTTTTCAACATATTCTTGAACGATAGGCATACGGGTAGGACCGCCGACCATAATGATTTTATCAATATTACTCATTGATAAACCGCTATCACTAACTGCTCTATCAATAGAAGCACCGCATCTTTCAACGGTCGGGCGGACTAAGCTTTCAAGTTTGGCTCTTGATAAAGTCATTTGTAAATGTTTAGGCCCGTTTTGGTCTGCTGTGATAAACGGCAAATTGATTTCTGTTTCCATAGTTGTGGAAAGTTCAATTTTTGCTTTTTCGGCGCCGTCTTTAAGACGCATCATTGCCTGTTTATCTTTTGATAAATCAATGCCGTTTTCTTTTCTAAATTCGGTAACGACCCAATCAATAATGGCATTATCCATATCGGTTCCGCCGAGTTTGGTGTCGCCGGAAGTTGCAAGAACGCTAAATGTGCCTTCTGCACCCATTTCCATAATGGTAACATCCAAAGTACCGCCACCGAGGTCAAAAACCAAAACTTTTTGCTCTTTACCGAGTTTATCAATACCAAAAGCAAGGGCGGCTGCAGTAGGTTCGTTAACTAAGCGGACAACTTCAAGACCGGCAATTTTACCTGCGTCTTTTGTTGCTTGGCGTTGGTTATCGTTAAAGTAAGCAGGAACAGTGATAACTGCTTTTTCTACGGTTGTGCCAAGGAAAGCTTCGGCATCTTTTTTAACTTTCTGCAAGACGAAAGCGGAAAGTTGTTGAGGTGTAAATTCAT
>JAEEGL016376931.1_pt1 | contig 92030 bp, 93 predicted proteins | sample 9134231 | NCBI WGS metagenome assembly JAEEGL01 (sample SAMN16246548, study PRJNA631951) | gut metagenome | biome: gut microbiome; feature: rumen; material: fiber-attached | host: Bos | place: Iran: Karaj | collected 2018-10 | reverse complement strand
GTGGCCTACCACGTCTGCCTGTCACGCAGAAGATCACGGGTCCGAATCCCGTACAGACCGCCATGGCTCTGTAGCTCAGTCGGTAGAGCAAGGGACTGAAAATCCCTGTGTCGGTGGTTCGATTCCACTCGGAGCCACCATATGAAAATAACCTTAAACAAATGTTTAAGGTTTTTTTGTTATTAGAATATGATATTATTAAGTTAGAGGTGCATAATGATAAGATTTGGAAAAGACGAACCCGTAATTAAAAGTAAGGGCATTCATTATTATCGCGAAGAAGATCGTGATATAAAGTTACCAAAGGTAGCTGTTGGTGTATATTCAAGACACTTATATCATGATATTGTTTCTAAATTTCCATGTAATGAAATAGGATATGTTAAAAATGCTAACTTAGAAAAACCTCTTTGTATTATGAAATATAAAGATAGTGAGATTTTACTATTTATGGCTGGTGTTAGTGCTCCACACATTGCAGGAGACCTTGAAGAGATTGCTTATCATGGTGTTGATACTTTCATTATCTTTGGTAATTGTGGGGTTCTTGATAAAACAATCCCTGATTGTGGCATTATTATCCCTAATCTTGCTTATCGTGAAGAAGGAACAAGTTATCATTATGTAGAAGAGGGCGATACTATCGAAGTATCTGATAAGTATAAAGATTTATTTGTTGAAATCTTAAATGAATATAACTTTGATTATCGCGAAGGTCCAGTTTGGACAACGGATGCTTTCTATCGGGAAACAAGAGATAAAGTTAATTATTTTAAAGAGAAGGGATGCCTTTGTGTAGATATGGAAGTATCTGCAATCGCAGCTATTTGTAAATACAAAAAACTTGATTATTTCACATTTTTCTACGCTGGTGATAACTTAGATAGTGTTGAATGGGAAGAAAGAAGTTTAAGTGGTAAAGTATCCTTTGATAAAAAACAAGAAGTTACAATACTTGCGCTTGAACTTACAAATAGAATAAATAAAAAGAAGTGATTCAATCACTTCTTTTTTTATGGTTTGTTTCGTGGTGTTTTTTGATTTAGGTATCTATCTTCAATATAATGTTTAGCACTACGTGCATAATAGTCATCCATTCTAAATTCTTTTAATAAAGATTGTAGATTTATAACATCTTGATAACTTTTTTCAATATTATTTTCATCAATTGTTATAACACGCATACCTTTACACTTTTCAATAAGATTATTAATGAATCTTTCTTTCGCTTCTTTACTTAAATTACCTAAGAATTTAGGATTTGGATAGTAAACAGTTTGATCTAGTCTTTCAATATATACACTAGCACCAACAATGAATTGTGTAGGTAATAGACGGTGTTCATCAACAATTTGATTTAACCAAATACTATTTATACTTTCATCATATTTTTGGAATGTATTATGTTTTAAGAAAGGTCCAATGAAATATTTTGTACCTTTATGTTCAATAACATATGGAATATCAACATAAACGTTTACAACAGCACCATCACGAGGGTAATAAGCATAATTTATTAATCTATTATCATCATAATAATCAGTTGTACCTAAGACTTCACAGTTACTAACAACACCACCAGGTCCTTTATTAATTAAACCTTTATCGAAAACGCTTGTAATTATTTTTGGTACTTCCTTAAGTTCTGTAAAATTTAATCCGTGGATAGCTATAGAAGAATCTGGGATAAAACTTTTATTTAATTCTTCTAATAAACGATCTTTATTACCTATTAATTTCATATATCCTCCTAGAATAAGTATAACACAAAAAAAAATAAGTGCAAAACTTATTCTTCTTCATTTACATTTGGTTTGTCTTCTTCAATAGCGCTAGTTGGGCAAGAGTCAATAGCGTCACGAATTTCTTCTTCGAAATTTGTGAAATCTTCTTCTTTTGCGATAACAGAAGATACTCCTTCATCATTTATTTGGAAAACACCAGGGCAAATACTTTCACATGCTCCACATCCAATACAATTACTTTGATTTACTACTACTTTCATTTATTACCTCCTGTGTAAATTATATAAAAAAAGTACTATAAAAGCAAATGTTTTATTGATAAAAAATTATATTATTAATATAATTATTATGGTAGGTGTGATATGAATAATAATTATAATATGAACAACGGGCAAAATAATATGCAAGGACAAAATTTTATTAACAATGGACAAACAGTAGTTAACAATCAAGTAATGCAAGACAAAGGACCAATTATTGAAAAGTATTTACCCAAGATAATTAAGAGTAGTGAATCTAAAACAGGAATGATTTTACTTATTATTGGTGGTATTTTAGCAGTAGCTGGCGTTATCGCTAATTTCGCTATTGAAGAAGGCTTATTCATTATGATGTTTGGTTTAGTAATAGGTCTTGTATTTGTAGTTATTGGACTTGTTGAAATGAATAAGTCTAAAAAACAAATTCCAGTTAACTTTAATGATGTACAAACGGAATTATATGCAAGTGATTGCTATTTAATAGAGGCAGCTAAACTTTTCTTTACAAGAAGTTATTTAGTATCTTATGGTAATACAAAGTTTGCTATTGCTTATAAAAATATTGTTTATGCTTATACACAACATCATCAACAAAATACAAGTGTCCAAACTAATAGCTTATTAGGTAGTGTAATAGTAGCTGGTGTTGAAGCTGCTGTAGCTACTGCTAATGGTACACAAGATGTTGTTATTAAAACACCAACTGGTGGAACATATGTTGTTTTTGCTTTCAAGCAAGAAGAAGAGATTATGTATTTAATTCAAAAGAATAATCCTAGTTGTTTAATGGGTAATAATTCTGAAAACAATAAAGCTTATAAAGAGATTAAGAATCGTTATAAGAATATGGTAGGAACACCACAACAACCATATCCACAATATAATCCTAATATATATAATCAATATAATAATCAACAACCACAACAACCTATGGGACCTCTTATGCAACAAGCTCAACAACAGGGACCAGTTCAACAATCATATCCACAACAGATGATGCCTAATAATCAACAATATACTAATAATGATCCTAATAGACCTCGTAGTTATAGTGGTAATATTAATGATCAAAGTACATATAATCGTTTTTAAAAGGGAATTTTCCCTTTTTTATTTTACATTTTATTTTAATTTTGATAAGATAATATTGAGAGTAAGGTGATTGGATGAGAATGGACAAATATAAAGAAGAAACTGATGAAGTAGAAGTTCCTTCTAATGATATTCAAGATGAGTATTCAAGAACTGAAAAGAATAATCGTATATATCATGAGAGTTATTCTAATAGTAGTGTTATTGATATAAGTAAGGGTGTTTCTAATCTTTTCCGTGAAGATGAAGAAGAAGTATTAGTAGAAGAAGAAATACCGAAAGAAATATATATTGCTAAGAATTATGATGTTGATGATTATATCGCTAAAGCTCATGAAAATAAAGAAAATGATAATTTAATGCGTAGTCTAGTAGATACTGATTATGATGTTAATAAAGTTAATGAAAAACAAGATGAAATTAGTAAGTTAATAGAAAAGATTGAAGAGAAAGAGCAACAAGAAGAATTCTTTAGTGATTTAATGCCTGATAATAATTCAGATACTGTTGTTACAGATCCTATTATGTTAGATGATCGATTAGATACTTTAATTGGTGATGAGACATTTATTAACTATGCTAAAGAACAAGAAGAAAAACAGGAAGAAGAAGAGAGTTTTAAAGATATTTTAGAGAAAAAACATCATCTTCCAAAGAAGTTACCATTATTTATTTTTATTGGTTTAGTAATAGTCTTAATAGTGGTTATTATCTTAATAATAATAAAATAGCTTTTTAGCTATTTTTTTGTTGAAATATAAGGATTTTGTGTTATAATGTTTATGTCGAGTGGGGAAACCCACTCTTTAGTTTATTTTTAAGGAGGAATTGTGGAAAATAAGATAAGGGAAATAGTAGGCAATAATTTAGATAATTTAGGTCTAGTTATTGATAGTGTAAAATTTGAAAAAGAAGGAAATAATGACTTCTTAAGAATATGTTTAGATAGCGAAAAAATAATGGATTTAGATTTAATTACCGAAGCAAGCAGAATTATTAATGATTTAATTGATAATAGTGACTTTGAGTTAGAGAATTATAATCTAGATATTTATGGAAAAAGTAAAGGTGGGGAATAACATGAAAAAAGTTAAAGAGGAGAAAATTGCTCCTGAAAAAGAGTTCTTAAATGCTCTTGATAATATCGTTAAAGAAAAACAAATTGATCGTGAAACAGTACTTGAAGCTATGGAATTAGCTCTTACAAGTGCATACAAAAAACATACTGGTAAGACTAATGGTAAAGCAACTGTTAATAGAGATACTGGTGAAATTAAAGTATTTTCATATTTAACAGTAGTTGATGAAGTAGTTGATCCTGAAACAGAAATAAGTCTTAAAGATGCTAAAAAGATTAACAAAGACTTAGAAGTTGGAGAAACTATTGATACAGAGGTTACTCCACATGATTTTGGTAGAGTAGCAGCTAGTACTGCAAAACAAGTTGTAGTTCAAAAAATAAGAGAAGCTGAAAGAAATGCTATTTCTGATGCCTTTAGTGATAAACAAGATGAATTAATGGTAGGAACAGTGGCTCTTGAAGATACTGATAACTATTACATTGACTTAGGAAGAAGTAATGGAATCCTTCCTAAGAAAGATATCATTCCAGGTGAAACTATTGAAATGGGTAGTACGATTAAAGTATATGTATCTAAAGTAGATAATACTGGAAGAAACTTAGTTATTAAATTAAGTAGAAGTCATTATGGTTTCGTAAAGAGATTATTTGAACATGAAATACCTGAATTTGCTGATGGAACACTTTTAATGTATGGTGTTGCAAGAGAACCAGGTTTCAGGAGTAAAGTAGCTGTTTATACAGAAAAATCTAATTTTGAACCAATTGGTGCATGTATTGGTGAAAAAGGAAGTCGTATTGGTAATATTATTAAAGAATTACATGGTGAAAAAGTTGATGTTGTAAGATATGATGAAGATCCAAAAATCTTTATTGAAAATGCTTTAGCACCTGCTAAGAATTTAACAGTATTAATTACTGACCCTGAAGAACATACAGCAACAGTTATTGCTGATGATGATAACTTCTCATTAGCTATAGGTAAAAAAGGACTTAACGCAAGACTTGCAAGTAGATTAACTAAATATAAAATTGATGTTAAGAGTACAAGTGAAGCAGCAAATATGGGTATTATCATTAAATAGGTGATCTTATGAAAGTTAAGAAGATACCTATGCGTACCTGTGTAGTTACTAATGAGAAACTACCAAAGGTAGAACTATTAAGAATAGTTAAAACTCCAGAAGGAGAAGTTAAGGCTGACCCTACTGGTAAAATGAATGGACGCGGAGCTTATATTAAAAAGAGCTTAGAGACAGTTGATAAAGCTCAAAAAACGAAAGTTTTAGAACATCATTTAGAATGTAAAATAGAAGATAGTGTCTATGAAGAAATAAAAAATATAATTAAATAATAGAGAAAAGGTAGGTGGGATATATGAATTTAAGAGAATATGCCGAAGATGTTAATCAAGATTTAGAATTAATAATTGAATTATGTCAAAAATTAGGTATTAGAAAGTCTAATGAAGATGATTTCTTAACAAATGATGAAATTACCATGTTAGATATTGAAATAGATAACATGAAAGAAAATGAAAATCCTGATTATGAACTTGATGAAGAATTAGAAGAAAAAGTAACAAATCTTGTTAATGGCATGGATATGGACTTAGATCAAGTATCTACTAAACGTGAAAAATTAAAATCTAATAAAGTACAAGATCCAAAGAAAGATGAGAGTAAAGCTAAATTCCAAAAGAAGAAAAAAGAGATTTACAAACATCGTGATAAGTTAATGGAAAATAAAGAAGAAGAGGACGTTATTCTTTATAAAGAAGGAATGACGGTAACTGATATTGCTAATCTTCTAGATGTTCCAGCAACGGATATCGTTAAAAAATTATTTAACTTAGGTATTATGGCTAATGTTAATCAAAGTCTTAACTATGATACTTGTGAATTAGTATTATTAGATTACAATAAGAAATTAAAACAAGAAGAATTAGCTGATAAAACTAATTTTGAAAAATATGAAATCGTTGATAGAGAGGAAGACTTAGTAGATCGTCCTCCAGTAATTACAATCATGGGTCACGTTGACCATGGTAAGACAACTTTACTTGATACTATTAGAAAGACTAATGTTGTATCTAGTGAAGCTGGTGGTATTACACAAGCTATTGGTGCTTATCAAGTAGATATTGATGGTAAGAAAATAACATTTATTGATACACCAGGTCATGAAGCATTTACTGAAATGCGTGCAAGAGGTGCTAGTGTTACAGATATCGTTATTCTAATTGTTGCTGCTAATGATGGTGTTATGCCGCAAACTAAAGAAGCAATTGATCATGCTAAAGCAGCAGGTGTACCAATTATTGTTGCTCTAAATAAAATTGATTTACCTGAAGCAAATCCAGATAGAGTGTTAGCAGAACTAGCTGAATATGGACTTGTTCCTGAGTCTTATGGTGGAGATACTGTAGTATGTAACATTTCTGCTAAGAAAGAAATTGGTATTAAAGAATTATTAGATACAATACTACTTGTTAGTGAAATGCAAAACTTAAAAGCAAATCCTAATCGTTATGCAACAGGTACAGTTATTGAAGCAAGAAGTGATCGTAAAGTAGGATCAATTGTAAGTTTATTAGTTCAAAGTGGTACATTACGTATTGGTGATCCAGTAGTTATTGGTTCATCCTATGGTAAGATAAGAGGCTTAAAAGACGATAAAGGTAATAATATTGCTTATGCTAGACCTAGTACACCAGTAGAAGTTATTGGTATATCAGAACTTCCAACTGCTGGTGATAAGTTTATGGCATTTGAAACTGAAAAAGAAGCAAGAGCTGTATCAGAAGAAAGAAAACTAAGAAGTCATGCTGAAGATACTAATAGAACAGGTATGAGCTTAGATGAATTATTTAACATGGTTCAAGAAGGAACAAAAGAAATTAATGTTGTTCTAAAAACTGATGTTAAAGGAAGTGAAGAAGCTGTTAAACATTCACTTTCAAAAATTGATGTTGAAGGTGTTAAAGTTAATGTCATTAGAAGTGGTGTAGGAAACATTACCGAAAGTGATGTATCACTAGCTAGTGCATCAAGTGCTATTATCATTGGCTTTAATGTAAGACCTGATGCTAAGACAAGTGATCTTGCTAAAGAAAAGAATGTAGAAATAAGATTATATAACATTATTTACAAAGTAGTAGAAGATATGGAAGATGCTATTAAAGGTAGCTTAGATCCTGTTTATGAAGAAGAAGTATTAGGAACTGCTGAAGTTCGTAAAATCTTTAAATTCTCTAAGATTGGTAATATTGCAGGTTCTCATGTTACTGACGGCTTAATCAAGAATGGCGCTGAAGCTAGAGTTATTCGTGATGGTGTAGTAATTTACACATCAAAGATTGCATCCCTTCAACATGAAAAAGATCAAGTAAAAGAAGCTAAGAATGGCTTTGACTGTGGTATTACAATTGCTGATTATCAAGATATTCGTGAAGGAGACTTAATTGAATGTTTCCAAATGGTAGAGGTTAAAAGATAATGGACAAAGTTAAAACTTCTAGAATAAATAATGCTTATATGGAACAATTAAATATTCTTTTTGGAAGAGAAATTAAAAATCCAATTTTAAAGAATGTTGTTGTGACAAGTGTTACAGTTTCTAATGACATGTCCTATGCAAAAGTATATTTCACGTGCTATGATGATGATAGGGACAAAGTTATGAAAGAACTAAACGATAGTAAAGGTCACTTAAGAAGTGAAATTGCTAAGAAAGTATTAGTTCGTCATACACCAGAATTATCATTTGTTTATGATGATTCTATTGAATATGCAAATCGTATTGAAACAATAATTAAAGAGATACATGAAAAAGAAAACAAGGGTGAATAATACAATTCATTCCTCTTGTTTTTGACAAGAATCGAAAAAAATGATATAATATGCAGCGTTATTTAGACAGTAATTATACACTATAGCAAAAGTGTGGAGGTACATATGAGAATGACAAGAGAAGAAGTTAGGAAAGAAATTGATACTAAGCGTAATCATTCATGGGCAGAAGAAATATTTAGAAGACATGCTAATGAAGTAGATAGAGTTATTATCGATTATTTTGGAAAAGAACTAACATACAAAGATTTATTCAATGAATCAATGAAGATGGCAAAAGCTTTAAAACAAAATGGTGTTAAAAAAGGTGATGAGATTGTTGTTTGTTTAGACAGAATTCCTGAGTTAGTATACCTTTTATTAGCTTGTAGTATTGTTGGAGCTAAAATAAATGTCATCTCTGAAAAATTCGAGAAAAATTATGTTAAAGATATAATTAGTAAGGCAAATAGTAAATTCGTTTTCATTCAAGATAACAAACTTGAAAAGATGAAAGATGTTATTAGTGACTTACGTGATAGCAATACTTTTATTACAGTATCACATGAGAGATCATTGCCAGAAGATAACAAGTTTGAAGGTGTCATTGATGCATGGTATAAAAAGGGAACTAAATTATCTGGTGATAATATAACTGATTACGATTCATTTGTTGAAACTGGAAAGGATTATACAGACATTACTTTTGAGAAAGTAGACTTAGAAGATCCATTTACAGTAACATATTCTAGTGGTACAACCAAAAAAGGATTCCCTAAAGGAATCGTTCATAAAATTAGACATTATATCACTATGGGTAGATATCATGATCCAGAAGTTTCCGGTTTACCATCATTAAAGAATTATTGTACATATTCTAATATTCCAGCATATTCAAATAGTTGGTTATTATCTGCGTTATCAGATAACTTGATTTTAGGTGGAAAGATTATTCTTGACCCAATTGACAATCCAGAATATTTCTTAATGGGTGTTAAATTACATAAATCGCATGTTAATATTGCAACTACAACCACTTGGATAACTGCAGCATTAAATTATTATCAAGGTGATAAAGAAATAATTGAATACTTACCATATGCTTTATTCAATTTTGTTGCTGGTGAGCAATTTAGTGCAGGTGAAGAAAAATTCTTAAATAATTTCTTTAAAGATTCAAAATGTGGTGTTAAAGTTACACATACACCTATTTCCGTAGCAAAAGCATGTACTGCTGGTGCTGACTGTGAACATGGTAGTGTATTTATAAAACTATTTAGAGCGATCTTTAATAAAGCATTATACAGAATAGGTAGAAGCGAACCCGCTGGTATGAAACCATATGATTTTGTTGATGTTCAAGTATTAAGAAGAGATGGAACGTATTGTTCGCCTCTTGAACATGGTAGATTAGTCGCTAATTCAGATTGTAATATGATTGGTTATAACCACAATGAAGAAGCTACTGAAAAATTCTATATTAAAGATGCATACGGAAAAGTATGGGGCGATATGAAAGCATGGGGCTTTAAAGATGAAAAAGGTGACGTAAGTATGAAAGGAAGATATTCAGATAATGAATTAATTCCTACATATTTAATTGCTGATGAAATCTTAAAAGATACTAAAAAGATTATGTCTTGTGAGGTAGTTCCTGTTGAATATAATGGAACAACAGTATATGTTGCACATGTTATGCCTCAATATAGAGCGTCATTTAATGCTGAAAAAGTTCTTAATAGTGCAATGCAAAGATGTATTAAGAAATTTGGATATGGAATTCAAAACATCTTATATTTTAGAATAAGAAGTCTTGAAGAAAAATTCCCTATTTCTGAAAGTTCAAAGAGAGATATTAAAGCTCTTGAAGAAGAAAATTTAGAAAATATTTATGTTGCTGAAAATAGTAATGTAAATAGTGAACAAAAAGTAATGATAAAAAGATAATAGAATTAGTTCATAAATTGACTTTCTTACAATGCTTTTGTATAATCATATTAAGTAGAGGTAAGATTTATGGTAAATAGTTTTTCATTAATTTTAATGAGTGCTTTATTTATGTTAATTCTAATTATATATTTTACCAGTAAAGAGCACATAAGTACTCTAGAATTAAAATTATACAAAGGATTGTTATTGACAAACTTTGTAGGTCTTATTTTAGAAATGGGCTGTTATGCTTGTGTTAGATTTGCATCTAACAAAGTGATGCTCACAACCATAGTAAATAAAGTATATTTAATATACTTTGTTTTCTTTGGATTAATGTTTACGCTATATACCATATTGGTATCTCATGACAGCGAATCGTATAATGCAATTATAAATAAATATAAAAAGATTATAATGGGTGTTGTTGTGTTAGTTGTTGGGTTGGTGTTTTATTTACCAATACAATTCCACTATGGCGATAGTATATATTCATATGGAGCAGCGGTAAATGTAATATATGGTTATGCATTTATGAATATCATATTGTGTGTAACAATTCTAGTTACCAAATTCAAAAATATCAAAAGACAAAAATATGCACCATTAATATTTTATATTATAGGTAGTGGTGTTGTTGGTTTGATACAATATGCATCACCAGAGTTAACATTATCAACGACAATGGACGCATTAGTTTTATTCGTTATGTATTTTACAATTGAAAATCCTGATTTGAAAATGCTTAATGAAGTATATAAGAATAAGGAATTGATGGAACAAGGATATGAAGACAAATATAACTTCTTATTTGAAATGACCCAAGAAGCTAAGAAACCAATTCTTGATCTTAATAGAGTATGTGGCGAATTAAGGAATACCGAAGATCCAAAAGTAATTAAAGATGGTTTAGCTGTAGTTAATAACTTAACTAGACAGTTGGATTTCAATATTAATAACGTTTTAAATATATCTTCGTTTGATATTCAAAAACTTAAGATTGTTAATACAAAGTACGATGTCTTAAAAGTTTGCGAAGGATTAGAAGCAACTGTTAAGAGTGAAATGAAACCTGAAGTAACTCTTAATTTTGAAATACCAAAACAAGTTCCATTATTATATGGTGACTATATGAAACTTCGTCAGATATTATATTCACTTCTTAACAATGCAGCTAAAAATACGGATAATGGTAGTGTAAGTTTCCGTATGAATATAATTGAAAAATATGATTTTTGTAGATTAATCTTTAGTATATCAGATACTGGTAAGGGTATGTCTATTGAAAAGATTAATGAAATCTTAAGTGCAACTGGTGAACTTGATAAGAAGGAGTTAGAGATTCTAGAGAAGAAAGAATTTAACTTTAAAGTTTGTCAAAAAGTAGTTAAGATTATGGGCGGTAACTTAATGATTAAGTCAGCTGTTGGTGCTGGAACTGATATAACGTTAACGCTAGATCAAAGAGTTTACCATGAAAAAGAAGACAGTGTTATGAATCAATATGAGTCAGCGATAAGTACAAGTAAGAGAGTACTAATTGTTGCTCAAAATAAAGATTTATCTACATTTATTAAGAATAGATTGAATGCTAACAGTATTACTTATTCAGCTTTAGCTTTTGGTGGCGATGCTGCAGATAGATTAAAAGCTGGTAAGAGTTATGACTATATCTTAATTGAAGATGAAATGAAAGAAATGAGTGGTCTTGCAACGCTTCAAGCATTACAGGCTGTTAAGGGATTTGATATTCCAACTATCATTATGCTTCATGAAGATAAAGAAAGAATTGCGAAAGCATATATTAGTGATGGCTTTAGTGATTATTTAGTTATTGATAGACTAGATGAAGAACTAAAACGTATTATAGATAAATATTAAAGGACTTTTGTCCTTTTTTATTTACAAATTAATATTAATTATGTATAATCTAGTTATAAATTTAGTGATTAATGCGATGAAGGTGTGGAAAACTGGAGCTATTAAGTTTAAGGGATTCTTTGGAATAAATAGAGTGGAACCGCGGAGTAATTCGTCTCTATGTAATACCGAAGGTCTCTTTTTATTTTAGGGAGATGATATTATGAAAATGGAAGACTTAGTTAATTACTGTAAACAATATGGATTTGTATTTCCAGGTAGTGAAATTTATGGTGGATTTGCGAATACTTGGGATTTTGGGCCAGTAGGAGTAGAGTTAAAGAATAATGTTAAGAGATGCTGGTGGAAGAGATTCGTTCAAGAAGATCCTAAGACCTATGGTGTTGATGCAGCAATATTAATGAATCCTAGAACATGGTCAGCTTCAGGTCATGTAGACTCATTTAGTGATCCAAAGATGGATTGTAAGAAATGTAAGCAAAGGTTCCGTGCTGATAATTTAATTGAAGATTTTTCTAAAGGAGAAGTCTCTGCAGAAGGTATGACTAATGAAGAGATGATGAAGTATATTGAAGATAATCATGTCGTATGTCCTAATTGTCATGGTTTTAATTGGTCAGAGATTCGTCAATTTAAATTAATGTTTGAAACTAGTCGTGGTACTGTTGAAGGTGAGAAAGATACTGTATATCTTCGTCCTGAAACTTGTCAGGGTGAATATGTTAACTTCATGAATATTCAAAGAAGTATGCGTGCTAAACTTCCTTTTGCTATTGCGCAAATAGGTAAGAGTTTCCGTAATGAAATTACTCCTGGTAACTTCTTATTTAGAACTATTGAATTTGAACAAATGGAATTACAAAAATTCTGTAAAGATAGTGAATCAATGGATATCTTTAATGATTATAAAGAAAGAGCTTTAAAGTTTGTTGAAGATTTGGGACTTCCTAGTGATAAACTACGTTTCCATGATCATGATAAACTTGCTCATTATGCAAAATGTGCTTGTGATATTCAATATAATTTCCCTATTGGCTGGGAAGAGTTAAATGGTATTCATCATCGTGGTACATGGGATTTATCCCGTCATTCTGAATTCTCAGGTGAAAAACTTGAATACTTAGATCCTGATACTAATGAAAAGTATATTCCAACAATTATTGAATATTCTATTGGTGCTGATAGATTAACACTTGCATTATTATGTCAAGGTTATGAACAAGAAACTTTAGAAGATGGTAGTACAAGAGAAGTTATGCACTTAGCTCCTTGTCTTGCTCCTTATAAAGTATGTGTTTTACCACTTATTAAGAAGAATCACAGTGAGAAAGCTATGGAAGTATTTAATTTACTTGCTAAAGAGTTTCCAACTACATATGATGAAACAGCTAATATTGGTAAACGTTATAGAAGACAAGATGCTATTGGTACACCTTTCTGTGTAACTATTGATGATGAAACTATTAACAATAATACAGTTACTATCCGTGATCGTGATACAATGGAACAAATTACATTACCTCTTGATGAAGTAGTTAGCTATGTTTCTGAAAGAATTAAATTCTAATGAACTTAATTTTAATTGGTGGAGGTAATAACGGTCATACAAGAAGTGATGGTACTAAAACACCATATGAACTAAAAGAGATTGATGAATATATTGGTAGTCTTACTAATGAAAAGAAATTACTATTTATAGGTCATGCGAATAAAGAGTTTGAAAGAACATATTTAAAGACGATTAAAGAAATATATGAACCAATGGGTTATGAATGTAAGATAATGAAACTTAATTTTATTAAGAATTTAGATAAATGCAAGGAACTAATGGATTGGGCTAGTATTATCTATATTGGTGGTGGTAATACTAAAGTTATGCTTGAGAAGTGGCATGAATATAACTTTGATATATTATTTAAATCATATCTTGATAAAAAGATTATTGTTGGTATTTCTGCTGGAGCTTGTATTTTCTTTGATAAGTTTAATACGGATAGCTTCTTAAATATTGATGGAGAGTATCATATTATTGATGGCTTAAATATTCTTCCTTGTATGTTTACACCACACGCTAATGATATAGATAGATTAGCGATTAATGAAGATTATTTAAAGGATAAAGATATGGTTAACTTATCATTATCTAAAGGAATTGCGATTCATATTAATGATGATAATTATCATATTATTAAGTCTACTTGTGATATTAAACCTTTTATTCATAAAGAATATTATAGTAATGGATATAAGAATATTGATATTAAGACTGATGGTAAATTAAAAGAATTAATTAAAAAGTAGTTTACATATTAGTAAACTATTTTTTTAAGATTGTTTACATGTTTTTATAAATAAATTATAATTATATTAGAGTAGTGAGGTATATATGGCAGATGCAAAAAGAAATCCAAAACAACCTAAGAAGGGTACTAGTAGAAAGACTAGTCCAAAGAAAACAACTAATAAAAAACCTTCTCCAAGTACAATTGTTGAAAGTTATAGACAAATAATTGATCGTATTGGTAAATATGATAGTGACTTTATTGGACTAAAGGAAGCTTGTGAAGGTAAACGTCATGAATTCTATCTAGCAAATCAAGAAGGATTACTAAAGAAAACAAATAATATGTGGGATCGTATTGATATTGTAAGAAGAAGATTAAAAAGTGATGAGGAGATTGCAACACGTATTATTGATTCTTGTAATCGTGATGAGATTTCTGAGGATAAATATGAAGAATTAGCAAAACTTGGTGATAGTATCTTAGAAAGTTTTGATGAGATTGAAGAAAAATATAAAAGCGCTAAAGAAGAGTTGGATGGTTATATTGTTGAAAATGCAGTTACTGATTATGGTAAGAAAATAGATGATCTTAAAGCTCGTCTAAGAGCTAATATCACAGATGTTAATGGAAACCTACCAGATAATAAGAAAGTAGTTAATACTTATACAAGAATCATGAGTCGACTAGATGATGTTAGAAGTATTATTAATACAGAAACTTCTGATAAAGTTAAAGTTGCTTTTGATAAGTGTGATATTCTTGTTAACGAGTTTATTAATAAACATCAAACGGATCTTAAAAACTTAGATGAAGCTATGGTTGGAAAAGTTGGTGCTGAAAAGAGATTAGAACATGTTATAGATAAAGCAACTAAGATCCGTGAGGCTATATATGGTAAAGGCGGTTTTGTATTTAGACAAATTCAAGGAGCCGTTGATTCAGCTTTTGAATATCGTGATAAAGTAGATGAAGCGCTTGGCGAACAATTAGCAAGTGATGATTATGCGACAGCGATTAAGGCTTGCGAAGCATATGCAGAAGCAGTTAATCCTTCATGCGATAGACTTGAAGAATTGATGGATACTTTAATCTTTTCTTTAAGAAGTCAAAAACTTATAGATCCAAGTATTTTTGAGGAAGAAGAGGATGATAAAGATTATCGAAATCTATTAAAGAAGGAAATAGAGAAGTATCTTAGTGATAATGAAGATAGTATTAATGCTTGTATGAAAGAAGCTAATAATGATATTGAGAAAGCAAGAAAATCATTATTAGGAAGATTACATTATGCAGTAATGGATTTATATGAAGTAATTAAAGTTGCTGATGATGATTCTGTTACGAAAGCAGATTATAATAGTTTTAAGAATATTATTAGAAGAGCATATCATGATATTACTGGTGATAAAAACGGCTTATCTCCAGCAATTGATAGTTTAGTTGTTCAATTAGAAATACTAACTAATAAAATATATGCTAAGGATCAAGAAAAACAAAGATAAAGTTTGATACTTTATCTTTTTTTTGTTATAATAACCACCATGAATTGTGTTGAGTTAAAAGAAGTTATTAATTATTTTAATGGTGTTAAAACAGGATTCCGTGAAAATCGTCTTGGTAATAAAATAGATGTTTACCAAATAGGTCCTTTAACCTTACATTTTAGTGGTACTTACTATACGGTTGTTGAGGGTAAAGTACCTTTTAGTGTTGCTGAAAGAATCTTTGATAATTATGATAATTTTAAATATCGTATTAGAGTAGGTGGTGGCGCTGAAGATTGGACACCAAGTGCCTATGTTGTAGATGATAAATATCTTGAAGATATAAGAAAAGGTAGCTTTACTGGTAATATGGAAGAATATCACAAATTACGTAGGGAGTTACGAAAAAGAGATGATGCCGGTAAATATATTGATACATATCATGTTGATACGCTAGAAGGATTAATTATCTTAATTATTGAAGTAATGAATTTAAACTTAGATTATCAAGAAGTATATAAAGAGATTATAAGAAATATATATAACAAACATATTGATCATAACGTTGTAATGGATTTAGATAAACGGGTTATTGCATCTATAAATAATAATAGTAATGAAAATAGAAGAAAATCTCGAGAATTAATTAATCAATTCGATCAAATGATTAATCCTTTGAATAAAGATTTTGAAGCATTACTTAATAATTTTAAATTAGTTATTAATCATGATCGAATGAATAGTATTATGCTAAAAGATGATAAAGATTATGAAGTAACATATCGTTTTGATAAAAAGAATTTTGCTTTTCAACTAGTATATATAATTGATACTAAGACTAATTATTTCTTTAGTCATTATGTTGAAGAAGGGAAAGAGTTCTTTATTATTCAATATAATTCAGAGGATGATAAATTCTATCGATCATATGATTTAACTAATGAAAGAATCGAAAAGAAAAGTTATGGTGATGATGAAATAATCACTGATGAAGATTATCGATTCTTATATAGTGAACTTAAGAATGCAATATATATTTTAGAAAATTTAATTTTCAATAAAGAAGAAGTTAAAATAGGAAAACTATGATATAATTATGGTGGTGAAAATATGGATTTTGGTAGCATTGTAGATAGCTTTATGAGAGTAACTATTCTTAAAGAGCGAGTAGAGCATGAAATTAATCTATTAAGAAGGGGAGAAAAAAATGATGAAGGTACACCAACTTTATCAAACTTTCGAAGAGATGATTATTTAGAAGAACTTGATCAAAGACTTAGTGATATCTTAGTTCTATATAATAAAACACGTGATACTTACAAGAATCTTTTGTGTCATACTCCTAATTATGAAATAGAAATAGTTAGAGATTCATTAGGATATCGTCTAAAAGCTTGTGAAGAAGAATGTCTATTATATAATAAGAGAATAGATGAAGCTAACTTTAATAGTTTGGGTGATGCATCTGTTAAAGATATCAAAGCAAATGATGAAGTGGTTTCATATGTTAAAGAAAGATTAATTGATAAAATTGAAGAGAAAAGACAACTTAGAAGTTTTATCTATTATTTAAATAAAGAACTTGAAGAAAGAAAAAGTATCGTAATGGGAGGATAAGATGAGTAAAAAGGTTAATGAAAAAGAATTTCGTAGTGAAGTACTTACTAGTAAAGAATTAGTTTTAGTAGACTTTTATGCAGACTGGTGTGGTCCATGTAGAATGTTAGGACCTATTCTTGATACTTTAGAAGATTATAAAGTATATAAGATTAATGTTGATGAAGAACCTACATTAGCGCAAGAATATGGTGTTATGTCTATACCATGTGTAGTTTTTATTAAAGATGGTAAAGAAACTAATCGTTTTGTAGGACTTCATTCTAAGAGTGAAATCTTAGATATGTTAAAGTAGGTTATTATGTACGATATAATAGTAATTGGTGCAGGACCTGCTGGTCTAACAGCAGCGCTATATGGAAGACGTGCAAATAAAAAAGTATTAGTTTTAGAAGCTAAAGTATATGGTGGACAAATAGTTAATACTAATCGTATTGATAATTATCCAGCTATGCCAGGTGTAAGTGGATTTGATTTTGCTAACAATTTATATAATCAAGTAATTGATATGGGTGCAGAAATTAAATTCGAAAAAGTAATTAAGATTGATCTAAGTATTGGTAAAAAAGTAATTACTGATAATAATGAATACTTAGGAAGAAGTATTATTTTAGCAACAGGAGCTGATAAAAGAACAATTGGTCTTGAGAATGAAGAAAGATTAACAGGAAGAGGTATTTCTTACTGTGCTACTTGTGATGGTAATTTCTTTAAAGATATGGATGTTGCTGTCTATGGTGGTGGTGATACAGCTTTATTTGATGCCATGTATTTATCAGATATCTGTAAGAAAGTATATTTAATTCACAGAAGAGATAAGTTCCGTGGAAATGAGAATATGCTTAATGAGTTAAAGAATAAAGGCAATATTGAATTTGTCTTAAACAATAAAGTTACTAAATTAGTTGGTGAAGATAAACTAGAAAGTATTGAAGTAACAAATAATGATGGTACTGTTAATAATATTTCTATTTCTTGTTTATTTGTTGCTATTGGGCAAGTTCCTGAAACCGCTAACTTTACTAACTTGATTGATTTAGATGAAAAGGGTTATGCTATTAGTAACGAAGATATGAAAACAAAGATTCCTGGTATTTATGTAGCAGGTGATATGCGTAAAAAGTATCTTCGTCAATTAGCAACAGCTATTAATGATGGAGCTATTGCGGCAACTCAAGCTATTAATGATATGAATAATAATATAATATAAAAGACTTTCGAGTCTTTTTTTGTGCTATAATATCTACGAAGGAGGCATTATGTTTAGTGAAAAATTAAGTTTAGTTCCAGAACTTCCAGGTAGTTATCAAATGAAAGATAAAGATGGAATTATTATTTATGTTGGTAAAGCTAAAAACTTAAAGAAGAGACTTAAAAGTTATTTTACTAAAAGTGTTACTGGTAAAACGAAAGTATTAGTATCTAATATTCATGATTTTGAATATATTGTAACTAGTAGTGAACTAGAGAGTTTAATCCTTGAAATTACTTTAATTAAGAAATATAATCCCAAATATAATGTCTTACTTAAAGATGATAAGAGTTATCCATATATTGAACTTACTAATGAGAAATATCCTACATTAAAAGTAGTACGTAATGTAAAAATTAAAAAGAATAAGAATAATTTATATGGACCTTATCCTAATGTTGGTTCAGCGAAACGTACTGTTAATATGTTAAATAGATTATATCCCTTAAGAAAGTGTGATAAGTTAAAGAAAGATGTTTGTCTATACTATCACTTAGGTGAATGCCTTGGATATTGTAAATATGAAGTATCACAAAAAAGATGTGATGAAATGTATAAAGAGATAAAAGACTTCTTAAATGGTAATAATAATATTATTGAAAAACGTATTAAAGAAGAGATGCAAAAATGTAGTGATGCCATGAACTTTGAGAAAGCTCTTGAATATAAGAATATGCTTAATGATATTAAGATTACTTTAACAGATCAAAAGATATCATTAAATCGTGATTATAACTTTGATTTATTTAATTGTTATCAAGATAATAACTTCTTATCTATTCAAGTATTCTTTATAAGAAGTGGTGTACTCTTTGGGCGTGAACAAAAAATTATTAATACTTTCTTAGATAGTAATGAAGCCTTAACAGAATATATTATTAAGTTTTATGAACATAATATTGTTCCTAATGAAATAATTGTTCCTTCTGATATAGATTATCAATTACTTAGTGAATATTTTAATACTTCTGTTACTACACGTGAAAAGGGTGATATTAAAAAACTTCTTGATTTATCATATGAAAATGCTAAGATTCATTTAGAAGAACATTTTGAAGAATTAAATAGAGATATTGAAAAGAGAGAAGAAGCACTTAATGAATTAAGTAAGTTACTTGGAAATGTTAAAGTTAATCGGATGGAATCATTTGATAACTCTCACTTGTTTGGAACATATTATGTAGGTGGGATGGTTGTTTTTAATGATTTTATACCTTTAAAGAATGAATATCGTAAGTTTAAGATAGATGCTTCTGTTAAAGATGATTTATCAGCAATGAGAGAAGTAGTATACCGTAGATACTATCGTGTACTTATGGAGAACTTAGAAAAACCTGATTTAATTGTTGTTGATGGTGGAGAACTACAGGTTAATGTTGTCCGTGAAATAATTGATGACTTAAATATGGGTATTAATATTATTGGTTTAAAGAAAGATTCTCATCATAAAACGAATATTATAATTGATCGTAATCTTAAAGAGATTAAAATAGATTCTCATAGTAACTTATTCTTGTATTTATCTAATATTCAAGAAGAAGTACATCGATATGCAATTAGTTACCATCGTGAAATAAAGAATAAAGGAATGTTATCTAGTATACTAGAATTAGTACCAGGTATAGGAGAAACTAGAAGAAAAGACTTATTAAAGAAGTTTTCTTCACTTAAAAAAATACGTGAAGCTAGTATTTCTGAGTTATCAGAAGTACTACCTTTAGAGGTAGCTACTAACCTATATAATTATCTAAAAGATAATTGCGAAGAATAGTATATTATTATATAATTAGAATATGAATAAGATGAAATATGATATAAAAGTTTATAATAAAAATATCTATAGTATTAATTATGAAAAATTAATCAAAAAAGGGATTAAACTCTTAATTTTTGATTTAGATAATACTTTAGGTTTAGTTGGTGAAGAAGTAATGCCTGATAGAAGTTTAGATTTACTAAATATCTTAAAGGATGACTTCTATATTGTTGTGGCTTCAAATAATAATAAAGGGAGAGTAGCGAAGTTTGTTGATGGATCTTTTGATTTCATTCATCGATCTCTAAAACCAACTAGAAGAATCGAAAGAGTAATTAAAAAGAAATATAAAGTAGAGAATAATGAATGTGCAATTATTGGAGATCAGATAGTAACAGATATTCGTTTAGGTAATAAATGTGGCTATTATACAATTCTTGTTGATCCATTAGGTAAATATGGTAAAGTATCATTCTTTAATCGTATCTTAGAAAAAAGAGTAAAAAAGAAAATCCAATTTAAGGACGGTGAATATTTTGAAGAAAATTAAACATTGTTTGGGTTGTGGGGTTAGATTACAAGATGAAAACATCTTAAACATTGGTTATACAACAAATCTTAATAATGATTTATGTATGCGTTGTTTTAGATTACGTAATTATGGTGAATATGAAAGTATCTCATCTAATTTAGTTAATTATGAAAAAATATTATCAATTGTAAATCGTTCAAGAGAATTAGTCCTTTATGTTGTCGATGCTCTTAATTTACCACGTGATATTGGAATAATTAAGAATTACTTAAAAAACGATATTATTTTAGTAATTAATAAAAGAGATTTATTACCAGATAGCGTTAAAGATGAAAAGATTATTGAATATGTTAGAAAGTTAGAGATTGACTTTAAAGATATTGTTATAATTAGTAGTGAAAAGAACTATAATATGGATAATCTTTATAAGAAGATTTTGAAATATCAAAGAAGTAATGAAGTATATGTAGTTGGTTATACTAATGCTGGTAAGAGTAGTTTAATAAGTAGATTTATTAGTAACTATGGTAATGGTGATATAGCATTAACGGTATCGCCTCTACCATCAACAACTCTAAATCGCATTATGATTCCTATTAATAGTCGCTTAACTTTAATAGATACACCAGGTATTATTGATAATAGTAATATTATTAACTTTGTTGATAAGAAAATGTATAAGAAACTTAATAGTAAGAAAGTTATTAAACCTCGTACATATCAATTATCTAGTGGGCAATCACTTTTATTAGGTGACTTTGTAAGACTTGATTATCTAGAAGGTGATCGTAATAGTTTAACATTCTTTATTCCAAATGAAATAAAGATTAAAAGAGCTAGTTTTAGAGGTGATAAATTAAAAGATTTATCAGAGTTCAATTATAATATCTTATATTCTCATGATTTATGTATTATGGGCTTAGGATTTATTAAATTTGTAGCTGGTTGTAAGATAAGATTATATATAAATAAAGATATTGATGTCTTTATGCGAAATAACTTGATTTAAGGAAATAACTTATTATAAAATATTAATGAAGGTGATTTTATGGAAGATGAAATTTTATTAGAAGTCGAAGAAAAAATGGAAAATGCCATTGAAGCTTTAGAAAACAGATTTAAAACAGTAAGAACAGGTAGAGCTAATCCAAGTAGTCTAGATGGTGTTAAAGTTAACTATTATGGCGTTATGACACCACTTAAACAGCTTGCAACAATCTCTGTTCCTGAAGCTCGTCAATTATTAATTAAACCATTTGATAAGAGTTGTTTATCAGGTATTGAGAAAGGTATCTATGAAGCAGATCTTGGATATACACCAAATAATGATGGTGAAACAATTCGTATTGTTATCCCAGACTTAACAGAAGATCGTCGTCGTGAACTTGTTAAACAAGTTAAAGAAATGTGTGAAGATGCTAAAATAGCTATTCGAAATGCAAGACGTGATGCGATGGATGATGTTAAGAAAGCTGAGTTTGCAGAAGATACGGAAAAACAAATGGAAGATGATATTCAAAAATTAGTTAATGATTATAATAAGAAAGCTGAAGATTTAACTAAAGAAAAAGAAAATGATTTAATGAGTGTATAGAGGTGAATATGAAAAAGTTTTTATTATGTTTAATGATTGTATCTTGTATCTTTGTATTAGCAGGATGCGGTAAGAAAAAAGCAAGTTCATCAAATATATTTGATGATGATAAGAAAGATGAACCAGTAGAAGTTCAAAAAGATGGTAAAGTAGAAGATCCAAAGATTGATACTCCTGCTCCAGCTCCTACTTATTCAACTAAAGTAGTTTGTAAACAAACAACAAGTGGTGTTGATATTGTATTTACAACAACACTAGCTAATAGTAAGATTACAAATATGGATTTAATGTATACAATGTCACTTGCATCATATAGTGATGAACAAATTAAAGTATTAAATAATCAAGATTTCTGTACAACTATTAAAAATAGTATGACAGGATATACTAATGCTTTTGAAAATTGTCATCAAACAATTAGTTCAAAAACATTAATTATTACAGCTGACTTTGCAGTTGATAAAATAACAGATTCAAGTATTAGAAATAGTACTACTGCTTATGAATTAAAGAGTGGAATGGAAACTGCTGGTTATACATGTACAATAGAGTAAGTGTTGTCACTTACTTTTTTTGTTGTAAAAAGGCTTAAAAAATTATATAATTTAATAGAGGAGGATCTTAGTGAAGAAATTATTATACGGAGCATTAACTTTAGTATTTGCACTTGTTCTAACAGGATGTGGTAATAGAGAAAAAGTCGTTTGTGAACAAAAATCTACTAGTTATACAACACAACTTGTAACAGAGGTAGAAAAAGATACTATTAGAGGTATGAGTATGAAGATGGAAATGGATCTATCGGCTTATTCAGATGCGCAAATTGAACAAGTTGCTAAACAAGATTTCTGTACATTAGTTAAATCTTATTTAAGTACATATTCTGAAGCATTAGAAAATTGCAAACAAGATGTAAGTAGAAAAATATTAACAATAACTTCTGATATTAATGTTAATAGGATTACTGATCAAGAACTTCAATTAAATAAGACATCAAAAGAAGTTAAAGAATATTTTGAAAAACAAGGTTATACTTGTGAAATTAAGTAATAAAAAAGATTGAATAATTCAATCTTTTTTGTTATAATAAAGCACGATTTAGAGGGCTATATGCAATGTGGATTTAATAGTAAAGATTATGGCGTATATGAATTAGTAAGTATCTACGAACTTCTTGTTAAAGATGATACTATTACATTTCAAGATAGGTTTCCAGAATTAATGAATTATCGTGATAATTTAAAACGTATTTTTGAAATTGCTGAAAAACATCAATTATCTAAAAATGAGTTTGCTGCTTTTGAAATAGCACATAGTGCATTTTCATATATAGAATTAACTAATAATAAAGAGTTTTTAATAACTGATGATATGGAGAGATTACTAGGGGAACCAAAAGAACGTGATTTCTTTGAGTATCTACTTAGATATTCAGCTTTAGCATATCCTGAAGCGTTGATTGATGAGCAAGTTTTACAATATTCTCTTTATTTCTCAAAAATCTTCAAAGATATATATGTGAAGAAAATAAAAAAAGAAGATTATGTTAATTCTCCACAATTATATAGATTAATTGAACTTGTTACTAAGGTACGAAGAAGATGTCCTTTTTTATATAAAACTCGTGAACATCGTTTTGGCTTTATAATTGAATTTATTGCTAGTTATTGTTATTACCAAGATATTGGTTACGATTTAGTATATAACTTTCTTTCTCATCCTAGATATTACACTAAAAAGATGCTTCTTAGTGAGTATATATCAAATGATGGACTAATTGATTATATTTGGTATTCAGGAGGCAGAGAAAGAGCTTTTATGATGGTTCCTGAAGTCTTTGCAAAGGTTAAAAAATAATAGAGGTTGTAATTTGAATTACAATCTCTTTTTTGATAAAATTATAATATAAGGATGTAGTTATGATACCAATGAAAATATATTATCGAGAAGGATTATATGATTTATATGAGACCCTTCAAAAACAAAATCCAGAGTTGCTTAATAAAAAATATCCTGAGTTAATGCCATATAAAGATAATCTTTTTAAGTTAGCAAGAATATATCGGAAACAAGTACCCTACGGTGACTTTTATGATGAAATAAACTGGACAGCTTTCTCTTTGCAATATATTAGTATAACGGAGAATAAAGAGTTTATCTTTAATGATAAAATTATGAATATTTTAGGAGATCCTGAGTTAGTAATTAAAAAGATAAATCAGTATTTCAATAGTTATATTTGTTTATTGTATCCAGAGGATTTGTATAATTATAGTGTTGATTCATATATAACGTTTTTTAATTTACTTATTAAAGCGATGGCTAAAAATAAAATAGTTGTTAATGGAGACTTTAGTGATGAATTCTTTGCTAAAAATCCTAAGTTAACAAGATTCTTAAAAGTTGTATATGAATTAAAAACAACTTATCATAAACGCTTTAATAATTTAAATTGTAGATCAATAATTTCTATTTTACTAGGTCGTTGTTATCTTAGTGATAATTATGATTTATTATATGAATTTTTAAATAATTATAAAGATTATATTGATAAATTAGCTTTAAGAGGTTATATAGAGTTCGATGAAAATGCTCGTTCTAAATGGGCCTTTTATTGGAAGATTGAAGGAAAAGAGAGAGCATTTAATAATGCTGATAATATTTTAAGAGAATATGATATCGCAATTAGATAATAAGAAAGGAAGATATAATGGATAGTTTTAATATATATGATATGCTTGACTTACTTAAAATAACTAATTCCCGTAATGATATATTATTAGAAGAAAAGTTTCCTCATTTAGTACCATGTAAAGATAGCTTATATCACGCAAGAAGTGTTTTTAATGAATATTTGGGTTGGGATAGTCCTGATTTTGCTGATATTAATTGGCTTGCTAAATTTTTACGTTATGTAAAAATAACTAATGGTAAAAAATTTGAGTTGAACGATAAAGTTAAAAATGTCATAGGACCACCAAATCAAAAAAATTCTGGTTCATATTTCTATATATATGGATGTTTATTTTATCCAGAAGATTTTATATCATTTAGTATAAATGTTTATGTATCTTCTTTTAATATTTTAATAAAGACAATCTTTAAAAGAAATTTTGATAAAGAATTATTTAAGAAAGATAAAAGATTATATACTTTATTAGAAAAGGTAGAAGAACTTAAAACAACATATCATAAACGTTTTAATAATTATACTTATCAATTTTTAATAACTTTAATATTAAGTCAATGTTATATAAATGATAATTATGATATTCTATATAACTTCTTAAATGATCCTAAGACATATCTTGATAAATTGGCTTTAAGAGGTTATATAACTTATGATAATGAACATAAACATGGAACACGATATTTATGGAGTAAAGATGCTAAAGAACGGGCATATTTAAATGCTAATAGTATCTTTAGTTTAGATGAAAAAACATCTATTTTATAGATTTATCCAATTTGACTTTTTAGGAAATTTTTGGTATAATTACATACGTATGGTGCATTATTCTAGTCAAACAAAATATTGGAAGATGGGGCTAAAAATCCATTAATTGTGTCAAACACTTTGTATATTTGCTTCTCTTGCCCAAATTGGGGTGAATATATGATTTTAGATTTAAGGAAAGAATATAATGGCATATATTGGTATCCTTTTATCGCGTTAACAATTTTAAACACATGTCGTGAGTGGTCTCTTGGGATTTTAATTAGTTAGTATTAATTTGAAAAAGACATTGCAAAAGCGAATAAAAATATTTTAAGTTTGTTTGGGAAAACCTCTAGAATGTTCTTGCTATAAGGATTGTGGTGCGGACTAAGTGGTAATCGAGTAGTCAATAGGGTAACCTTTGATTAAATCTTTGAAAGAGAAATCGCCGGTGGGTAACCTAAGGTAAGATTTAGAGAAATTCAACTCGACCAAAGCCGTAAAATTAATTTATAGTAGACCATGCGTTTTACCCTAAGGCATAAATAACTATTATTGGATAGTTAGTTATGGCTTTTTTTGTTTGACAAAAAAACGTCAATATGTTATAATAAACAACTGTTTAAGGGGGTATATGATATGTATACTAGTAATGATTTTGAAACTCGTGATGATTATGATGATGATTATGAGGAAGCAGTAGAAGAAGCAACATTCTACGAAAGAAACAAAAATATAATTTTTAAAGTTATAATTATTATTCTATGTATCATTATTTTAATTTGGTTAATCGCTAAATTAAACAATAAGAAAACAAATAATTTACCAAGCAATTATGATTCTAATGTTACGCAAGTAAGACTTGCAAGTGAACAACATTTCTTTATTAACAATAAACCAGGTACAGCTACACAAACAATTACAGTTAATGATTTAATAGCTCGTAACTTGATTAAAGAAGTTAAGAAGAGTGATGGTACTTCATGTAACACAAGTGGTAGTAAGGTTACATTAGAGAATAATGGTATTAATTACATCATGACAATTAATCTTGATTGTGGTGATGAAAATAATACTAAAGTGTTCTATTATCGTGTATCTGACTATGCATGTGAGAATTGTAATGGTACAACTTATATGACTGGTACAACAGTTCCAACAGAACCTGATACACCAGTAACACCAGATGATCCAAGTGGTTATACTTGTACATGGAGTGATTGGTCAACAACAAGAAATTATGATACTAACTTACAAGAACGTTCAAGAGTTGTTGTTAAAGCTCAAAAACAAGAAACTAAAGAAACAGTTGTTTATGGTGAGTGGAGTGAATACTCTGAAGACTATATCGAAGCAAGTGATACTTTAGAAGTACAAACGAAAGTAGATACTGTAAGTACTTGGGTTGATAGAACAAGTAGTAGTGCTGTTTATGAAAGTAATACTATTCGTAATGTAAGACGTGAAACATCAAGAGGTAGTAGTTATACATATTGCCCAGATGGTTATGAAAAAGCTGATGATAGATGTCGTAAGGCAGTACCTTCACGTACAATAAGTACAACTGACTATGTTAAACTTTCTGGTGAAGAAAGAAAGAATTGTTATTCAAAAAGAGAAACAGCTAATAAAGTTGTTTATGTATGTGGTGGTGGATACACTTATACTGATTTAAAAACAGGATATCATGGTGGATCTACAACATATTATTATCAAGAATTACAAACAAGTACAAGAACACTATATCGTAGTCGTACAAAGACTGTTGAAGTAGTAGTTAGTGAACCAATCTATACAGATTATATTCTAGAAAGTGAAATCCCTGCAGGTTATACAAAAGTACCTGGTAGTGATAGAGTAGAATATTCTTATAGATTAAATACTTGTGGCGATAAATAATTGTGAAAATAAGTAAAGAATACTAGTAATAGTATTCTTTTTTTTTATATAATAATTTTATGAAGATCGAAATTGATAATGAAGAATTTAATGTAATTATTAATCATAAAGCTTATAAAAAGAATATTACGATTAGTGTTAAAGAAGATATGAATATTTATGTATCTTGTAATGTCATAACAAGTAATCGTGAAGTATTAAAAGTTTTAAATAATAATATAGATAGTATTAAAAGAATGATTAATAAAGTTCGAAGAAAAGCTCTTAAACATCAAGATGAAGAAGAGAACTTTTATTTGTTGGGTAAAAAATATGATATTGTCTATCTAAATAATAAAGATTTAATTATTGGTGAAGATAAAGTCTTTATGAATAAAAACTTTGATTTAGATAAATGGTATTTAAAGAAAGCCAAAGAAGTTTTTCAAGAAGAACTTGATAAAATATATAATAAGTTTATATATGAAATTCCTTATCCAACACTTACAATTAGAAAGATGAAAACAAGATGGGGAGTATGTAACTTTAAGACTAAAAGAGTTACATTAAACTTTAATTTAATAAAAAAAGATATTAAGTATTTAGATTATGTTATTGTTCATGAATTAAGTCATTTAATATATCATGATCATTCAAGGTCGTTCTGGAAATGCGTTAGTGATAATATGCCAGAATTTAAAGAAATAAGGAAGGATTTAAAGAAATATGAATAAGATTATTGATGGTAAAAAAATAAGTTTAAAATTAAAAGATGAACTTAAAGATAAAGTATCTAAATTAAAAGTAAAACCTAAATTAGTAGTTATTAGTGTAGGAGATAATCCTGCTAGTAAAGTTTATGTTAGACAAAAAGAAAAATGTGCAAACTATGTAGGATTTGAATATCTTCATTTACATTATGATACGATTTCTGATGATGATTTAATTAAAGAGATTAATAAACTAAATAATGATAAAAGTGTTTCAGGTATGATTGTTCAATTACCTCTTCCAAAAGGAATGAATGAAAAGAGAATCGTTAATAGTATTATTCCTGATAAAGATGTTGATGGACTAAGTTATATCAATGCGGGGAAACTATTAAATAACGAAGAATGTTTAGTTAGTTGTACACCAGCAGGAATTATGGAACTACTTAAGTATCACAAGATTGATCTTGCTGGTAAGAATGCTGTTGTTATTGGACGTAGTATTCTGGTTGGTAAACCAATGATGAATTTACTTATTAATGCTAATGCTACAGTTACATTATGTCACTCTAAAACAGTTGATTTAGAGAAGATAACAAAGAAAGCTGATATCTTAGTAGTTGCGATTGGTAAACCTAATTTTGTAACTAGAAATATGGTTAAGAAGGGCGCTATTGTTATTGATGTAGGTATTAATAGAGTAGATGATAAATTAATAGGTGATGTTAATTTTGATGATGTTTATTCTAAAGTAAAACTTATTACACCAGTACCTGGTGGAGTAGGGCCAATGACTGTTATTATGCTTATGAATAATGTATATAAGGCATATATGAAAAATAATTAAGTTTTTTCTTGCAATTTATATAATTATCCTTTATTATATAAAACATATTAGTTTTTATTTAAGGGGTGATGAACATGAAACACATTTTTGAAGGTTTCTTTAAAGATTTCTATCCGAGTGAGATAGACTTGTTTTCATCATCTAGTAATAAAGAATTAAAGAGTGTTAAAAACTTTTAGGAGTCTTTGACGCTCTTTTTTGGTTATAGGAGGATAAAATGAAGAAAGTATTTCCAACAATTAAAGCAGGCTATATCTTTAATGAATTTAAGGGAACAATTAAAGATGTGGTCTTGAACAAAAGTAAAATTGAAATTGATTATCCTTGTAGATTAGATGCGATGGCTATTAATCCAGCAGCTGTTTGCTATAATGATGCAATGGTTTTTACCCCTGGTGAAGTAGTTGTATCACTAAAACGTTTTATTCATGTAAAAATAAATGTAATATCAAGTGATGGTGGAGTTATAAATATCTCTAATAAAACAAAAAGAAAAGTGTTAGTACGCCATTCTTATTTATTAATGTGTAAGGCTCTAAATGTTAATCCTTCACTTGATATCGAAGTTATTGATAAAGATATTCCTAAACATTGTGGTTTTGGATCTAGTAGTTCAACAATTGCTAGTGTAGCAGCGGCTATTAATGAATTATATGGTTGCCCTATTGATAATAAAGATTTAATTAAATATTTAGCTTCTAATCATGGTGAAGAAATTAGTGATGATGATACTGAGAACTTAAAAGTTGTTCAATGTATTGGTGGTGGAGCTACTAATGGCTTAACTGATGAAGGTATCATTATTATTGCTGGTAAATCAACAACGATAGCTAAAATGAGATATGAAAGTGAAGTCTTGATAGGCTTCCCAAATGATTTTGTTGAAAAAGATGCTAAAGTCATGATGGAGTTAGAAGAGAAGAATCTTCATAAGTTTAAAAAGACAGGATTAAAGTATGCTGATAAAATAGCTTATAGTCTACTTCATAAAGCCTTACCTGATATGGCAAATGGAAGTATCAAGAGTCTTGCTGATGTCGTCTTTGATTATCGCTTTAATATGGGCAGTAACAAAAACTGTTCCTTTGTCTATGATGGCTTAATGAAAATAAGTGATAAAATAAGAAAACTATATGAAGAAGATAAATGTGATTTCCTTGCTTTATCTTCAGTAGGTCCAGCATTCTTCTTATTCGTAAATGATAAAAAGAAAAAAAGAGAATGTATTAAATACATGAAGGAATTAAATTTAAAAGTAATAGAATCAGAGATTTGTAATACTAAATATCTTGTTAGAGAAAGTAATGATAATTGTTATTGGCAAGATAATGAAACTAATAAATCATTCCAAACAAGAAAACCTTCTAAATATATTACAGATGTTATTGATCGCTTAAATGTAAGTAATAAGAAGTGTATTGATATTGGCTGTGGTGGTGGAAGATATAGTAAATACTTAAAAAGTAAGAAAGCTAATGTCTTAGCAATTGATAAATATCAAGAAATGTTTGATCATTCATTAAATATTAATTTTGTAAATTGTTTAATGAATAAAATCCCTGTTGTAGATAATTCATATTATCTAGCATTATCAATTGGCGTTATTCATAATTCGGTAACTGTTTCTGAATATGTATCATCCTTAAAAGAAATATATCGTATTCTTGAAAAAGATGGATATTGTATATTCTCAACATTTACAAATGATGTTATAACTGATGACTTAATTAAAACAGGAGAAGATACTTATCAAATTAAGAACCGTCCACCAATGGTTCTATTAAGTAAAAGTAAAGTAAAAGAATATGTTAAACAAATTGGCTTTAAAAATATTAGAGTAGTTGATGAACATATTACAGATGTAGGTGGTGGTAAGAGAAATGTTTATACGTTGTCGTTTAAAAAATAAAAACTATCTTAAATCAAAAAGAGACTTCTTATCAGATTATTCAAAGATTAAATCTAAAAAAATAGATATGACTTTATCTGGTAAATATTTATCAAAATATGGTGAATTTAAATTTGATGTTAGTAAGATAGATAAATATCCTTTTAAAGATGATATTGAAGTCTTAGAAGATGTTTTAAAGAAAAGTTTAAAGATTAAACAAGAAGTAATTATTGGTAATGGAGCTAATGGTCTATTACAAAATGTTATTAAAATATTATTTATTAATAAAGGTAATTTAGTAACACCATTTTATACTTTTAATCAAGCAGAGTTTGGTGTTACATCATTTAATGGATATACTAAAAGAGTATATTGTGATAACTATGAAATTAATATTGATAGATTAAGAAAAGTTATTGATTGTAAAACAAGAATGATTTATATATGTAATCCTAATAATCCAACAGGAATATATCTTAATGTAAAAGAACTAATTGAGTTCGTTAAAAGTGTTAAGATCCCTGTAGTTATTGATGAATCAGGAATTGAATTTACTAATAAAAAGAGTATCTTAGATTTAAAAGAATTTCCTGATAATTTAATTCTTTTAAGATCATTCTCTAAAGCTTATGGTATTGCAAACTTAAGAATAGGATTCTTAGTATGTAATAGTGAATTTAAAGAATTATATACAAAGAAAATAACAACAAATGAATTTTCAGGTATATCATGTAATATTGCTAAAGATATCTTTGTTAATACAAATATTAAAAGTAACGTTGAAGCAATTACGAAAGAAAGAGAATATCTTAATAAAGAACTTAATAATATGGGTATAGAAACGGTTAATAGTAATTCTAATATCTTATTAACAAAAACAAGTTTTATTGATTCTTTTCTTGATGTTTTAGAAACTAATGAAATATCTGTGGTTCCTGTATATGATGAACTAGATAGATTACATTTTCGAATCGCTGTTCAAGATAAAGAAATGAATAAATTATTTATTAAAAAACTTAAAAAGATTATAAAGGAAGAATACTTAATTAAATAGTAGTGTTAAAATTATAGAAAAGGAGGTAATATGAAAATATCATTAGCAACGAACTTTGATAATGATTTAATAGATCAAATTAAATGTTATCCAGTATATGAAATATATGGGAAACTTAAACATGATTATATTGGTGGTGGAAGACCTGATAATACATTAGTTGATGTTGATAAAAAGATCTTCGAAAATCATGTTAAAAAGGTAAGAGACGCTGGTATTAGATTTAATTATCTATTAAATGGAAGTTGTCTAAATAATAATGAACAAGATAGTAAATGGCAAAAAGAATTTATTAAGTTTTTAACTTATTTAAGAAGTGTTGGTGTTAATGCATTAACAATTACTAATCCATATATTCTAATGTTGGTTAAAAAACATTTTAAAGATGATTTTAAAGTTAGAATATCAACATTTGCTTGTATTGATTCTTATACAAAAGCAAAGTATTGGGAAGATATGGGTGCGGATTATTTATGTGTTGATTTTGTTAAAATAAATCGTGATTTTAAAACACTAAAATATATGGTAGATAATCTATCTAAAGCAAAGATAGAAATCTTAGTAACAAATAGTTGTTTAAAGAATTGTCCAATGATTTATACACATACTAATTCTTTATCGCATGCATCTAACAAAAGTTCTAATAAAAAGTATCAAGACTGGAGTTTATTCTTCTGTCAAAAGAAGGAACTTGAGGATGTATCGGAATATATTAAATCTCCATGGGTAAGACCTGAAGATATAAAATATTATGAAGATATTGGTATTGAACACTTTAAAATAACAGAAAGAGATTTCCCAACAAGTGAACTTGTAAAAAGAGTAAAAGCTTATACGGAAAGAAGTTATGATGGTAACTTACTTGATTTAATTCAAGGTCATGGAGTTTATGAAAAGAAGCCTTTAAATAAAAAGAAAAAGAATATTACAACAAGAAATGATTTATATAAAGAAATCAAAAGAGTAAGAGGGCTTGGCCAAGCAAGAGAGTTTGATAGACATATAATTATTGATAATAAGAAATTAGATGGTTTTATTAAATTCTTTGTTGATAACAAATGTAGTGGTAATTGTAAAAGTTGTGGATATTGTAAAAAGATATCTGAAAAAACAATTACGAAGAATAGTGAGGTATGTGAATATTTACTTAATTTGTATAATAAGTTTGATGCTAGCAAATTATAGGAGTAGATATGAAAACATTATTTTTGGTTGGACCACACGCTAGTGGAAAAACCTATTCAACAAAAGAAGCAATAAAAAGGATGGGATTACAAAATACAACGATGATTGATACAGGACCTATTATGCGTAAACTGCATAAAGAAAGTGCCCCTACAAAGACTATTAATGTTTGGGTAGAGGACTTAGAAAAAAAATATGGTAAAGGTATTACGTCAAAGCTTATTTGTGATGAAATAAAAAGAATAATGGATAGTGTGGATAGTGAGAACTGTATTATTGTTATAGGATTTAGATCAATTGAAGGATTAATGTATACGATTGAAACATTAAATATTACGGATTACAATATTTTATATGTTGATGCATCATTTGAACTTTTATATCAAAATTATAGTTCTCGTGAAGGAAATAAAAAAACTCGCGAAGAATTTGCAGTATATTTACAGGAAGAATTAAATTCGGGCTTAGGTGTCTTAAGAGATATGGCCTTAAATAATAATGGAATGATTGATTACTATTATCGTGATAGTAATGATGATGATTTTGAAAATTATTTATTACAGTATCTTGCACCTGGTAAGATTCTTAAAAAAGGAGAGAAAAATGGATAGTTATAAATGGCCTATAGAGCCTATGTACAAAGTTATTGAACATGATAAATATGGTATTCGTCCAATTCATATGATATTGGGTAAACCTCGTTTTCATTCAGGATTTGATATTACAGCAAGAACCCTTACACCAGTTGGTGCAGCTATTAATGGAGAAGTAATAAGAGCAGGTCTTGATGAAAAGATTGTATCTGGAAGTGCTAAATGGAATGAAAGATATGGTAATAAAGTTGAAATCTTAGATAGTAATGGAAGAATTACTTTATATGCCCATTTAAGAGAAGTATTAGTAAGACCAGGTGATTATGTATTACAAGGTGATACTATTGGTTTAAGTGGTTGTTCAGGAGGATCTCGTATTCCGCACTTACACTTTGAAGTAAGAAACAAGAATACAATTCATTCTGGAGAAGAAAATACAATTAATCCGTTACTAATACTACCTGAGTTTCCACTAGATGAACTTGTTAATCATTTTGATGAAGAACCATATGCGGATATTTGGGAAAAGTTCTTGGAAAACCCATGGGGTATGACCGATAATGATATTCCATATTCACAAAATAAAATGTTAATAAGATAATGTGATATAATATAAGAAAGAAAGGGGATCTTTATGAATAAATTAATATATTTAACAACAAACCCACATAAAGTAGAAGAAGCAAATGAATTCTTTGGAAAGAAATATGGATTTAACTTAGAAATAGTTAATCCTGATTTTGAAATTCTTGAAATCCAAGCAAAAACATGCGGAGAAGTAGCAGGTTTTAGTGCTAAGTATGCAGCAGATAAATTAGGTGTACCAGTATTAAAGTCAGATTCAGGATTATATCTTGATGCACTAGGAGGATTACCAGGACCATATAATGCTTATTTTGATAAACAAATTGGTGTTGATAAATTCTTAGAAATGCTAAAAGGTGAAAAGAATCGTAAGGCACGTATTGAACATTGTTTTGCTTATTGTGAACCAGGGTCTGATCCAATAATCTTTACAGGTGGAGGAACAGGAACTATCGCAAAAAAGGCAAAAGGTGAAAGAGGTAGATGGCATGATAAATTCTTTATCCCTGATGGTGAGAAGATGACCTTAAGTGAACTACGTGATATTGACTATGAAAAGGAAGCATCTTTTTGGGGAACTGCTAAAGATGATTTTGCTAAGTGGTATAAGGAGAATAAATTAAAATAAAAATAAAGGGGGATATTATGAAAAAGATAACAGTGATAGCTGGCCCTTGTGCAATTGAATCTCGTGAACAAATCATAAGAATAGCAAAGAAGTTAAAAAAGTTAAATGTTGATTACTTAAGAGGTGGTGCTTTTAAACCTAGAACTAACCCTGATAGTTTTCAAGGACTAAGAGATGAAGGTATCAAATATTTACTTGAAGCTAAAAAAATAACAGGTCTTCCTGTTGTTACGGAATTAATGAGTGTTGAACAAGTTAAGATGTATGCTAAAGATATTGATATCATTCAAATCGGTAGTCGTAACATGTATAACTATGAACTATTAAAAGAAGTAGGTAAATACAATAAACCAGTATTATTAAAAAGAGCTTTCTCAGCAACATATGATGAATGGATTAATGCTGCTCGTTATATTAATGGTGGTAAGAATGTTATTCTATGTGAAAGAGGAATAAGAGGATTCGATACTAGTACAAGAAATGTTCTTGATTTGCAAGCTGTACCTTATATTAAGAAAAATACTAAATATAAGATCTTTGTAGATCCAAGTCATGCTGCTGGTAATAATTATATGATTGAACCAATGTCACTTGCAGGTGTAGCTGCTGGTTGTGATGGTTTAATAATTGAAGTACATGATAAAATAGAAGAAGCTCTTTGTGATAAGGAGCAAGCAATCACTATTAAAGAATTAGAAAAGATTATTAAGAAAGTTGATTCAATTAAGAATATATAAAAAAGGTGGATATTTAATCCACCTTTTATTGTGTCTTTAATTCGCGTTTAATTAGTTTAGCATGAACAACAGCTCTTTGATTATTACCATAACATGTAGATAATGTTAAGATTTTATCTTTAACAGTTGCCTTTGTCTTAAAGTTAAACATTGTTCGATTACTAATGGTATTTAAGAATCTTTGGAAGTCAGCATCATTTTTAAATGATGTTTGAATATAATCACTTTTAACAGGAATATGGTAAACACTAAATATTTGCCACATCGTATTTTCCTTTGGTGTTGATATTTTAATTATGTAGTTATCAGTATTACTTTGCCATTTCTTAGTAAAGACATTAGATAAACTACCAAACATTGAATCATCTTTTCTTTCATGACCATAGATAATATTATTTCTTCCTAAGTTATTAATATTATTACGATAATCTAAGAAAATCCATCCACCAGTATTATATGTTTTATCGAAACTTCTTTTTAGATAATATTTATTATCTTTAGCTTGAACAAATGGATAGTTAATAATTGTTCCATTTACTTTAATCCAACCAACAGTATCAGGATTTAGGGCTTTAAGTTCATTAAAGTCGACATCAATCATTGGCATATAAATATAATCCCAATATGGATTAGATTTAGCGGGAACTTCTTCTTGTTCAACAATCTCAACATTTTCACTATCATTATTGACTACTTCTTCTTTAATATCAGTTTTACCTTGAAGTTCACTTACTTGCTTTTTAGTTTTATCATTATCTATTTTCCATTCATAAATATTATAAATAGAAATAGCAGCTGTTATAAAACTAGCAATGGCTATAACAGATAAAATAATATTAATAATTAATTTCTTTTTTTTGTTCTTTTTTCGGTTCTTTCTCATAACCTTATTGTATTATTTTTTTATTAAGACTTCAATAGTAATTGTTTGCTTTAATCTATTATTTTTGATATTATTTATATAAGGAGTTTATATGGAAAAAACAAAAAGATTATTAATTAGTATAGGGGTTACATTATTAGTTGGATTTATTCTATTTTATTTATTTTTACCACCAATTAATATTCATAGTGGTGCCTTTTGGAGATTTGTTATAATACTATCTTTATTATTTGGAATTATGAATTTTGGTGTAGGCATATTGGGTTTATTATTTAATAAAGATCCTAAAGCATATAAGAAATTCAGTTATAAAGAAAAAAAGAATTATATGCCATTTGTCTTACCAGTTATAATTATTCTATTTATATTTATAGTAAAGATTATTAATAAACCATTATTTATGGCAAGTAAGTATTATCATCGTATTGAAGTATCTAATGGAACATTTGTTGAAGATATTCCTGAAGTAGATTTTAATACTCTAGCTGTTGTAGATAAGAACTCAAGTAGAAAACTTGGAGATCGTGTAATGGGTGGTATGAGTGAACTTGTTAGTCAATTTGAAGTATCTGATATGTATACACAAATTAATTATAATGATGAGATTATACGTGTAACACCACTTGATTATTCTGATTTAATAAAGTATTTCACAAATAAAAGTGAAGGTATTAAAGGTTATGTAACGGTTAATTCAGTAACTGGTGAAGCAAAACTAGTTAAACTAGAAAAAGGAATGAAATATAGTCAAAACGCTATCTTCTTTGATAATGTAGAACGCTATTTAAGATTCCATTATCCATTTGATAACTTTGGGGAAATTAACTTTGAAATTGATAATGAAGGTAATCCATATTGGATTATGCAAGTAATTGATTATAGTGGTATTGAACAAAGACCAGATATTAGTCATGTTATTATTCTAGATGCAATTACAGGAGATTCTAAAAAATATAAAGTATCTGAAGTGCCTACATGGGTAGATCACGTATATGAACCAAATTTAATTATTGAACAAGTAGATGACTGGGGTAGTTATGTTAATGGCTTCTGGAATACAATCTTCGGTCAAAAAGGTATGAAGATGACTACTGATGGTTATAACTATCTAGCCATGAATGATGATGTTTATATGTATACTGGCATTACTAGTATTATTAGTGATGAAAGTAACTTAGGTTTTATCTTAACAAACTTAAGAACAAAAGAAACGAAGTTCTATGATTGCCCAGGTGCAGAGGAATATAGTGCGATGGATAGTGCTAAAGGTCAAGTACAACAAATGGATTATACAGCAAGCTTCCCATTACTTATTAATTTGTCAGGTAGACCTACTTATTTAATAAGTCTAAAAGATGATGCCGGACTAGTTAAAATGTATGCTTTTGTTGATGTAACTGATTATCAAAAAGTAGTTGTTACTGATGCAAGTATGGGTATTCAAAATGCTGCATATAATTATTTAAATAATAATGGTATTGTTACGAAAGGTGATAAGATAACAATCACTGTTAGAGAAATAACAACGGTTATTATTGATGGTAATACATATTACTATATTGTTGATGGTGAAGGTAATAAATATCGTGTATCTATAAAAGTTAATAGTAATAAATTACCATTTGTTAAAGTAGGGGATGAACTTACAATAACTTATAACAAAAAAACAATAAGAGAAATAACAAGTATAGAATAATAAAAAAGACTATTTACTAGTCTTTTTTAATTTGTCTTCAATTTTGTTTTTTATTGTTTCTGAATCTAGATGAAGTTCTTTTAATAATTCATCGCGAGAACCTTGTTTTATAAATTTATCTTTAATGCCATAGATAGTTATGTCTTTATTAAAGTTTGCTTTTATATAAGAGCCTAACGAACCAATTATTGTTGATTCTTCATAAACAAAAATTGGAACATTAATACTATTTAATAATTCTTCATCAATGGGTTTTATAAATCTAGCATTAATAAGACCAATATTATATTTTGAACTATTAACAATTTTTTCTGCTTCCTTAATGAATTCTCCATAGGTAATAATATAAGCATCAAGGCCATCTTTTAATATTTCCCATGAACCAATCTTTATTTTCTTGTAATGACTTTTTTCATAATGATTAGCTTCTTTAGAATATCTTATACACCATGGTTTATCAACAAGAGTTGCGGTATAAAGAAGGTTTCCTGCTTCAATACTATCTTTCGGTGATGTAATAATTAAATTAGGTATTGGTAATAAGAAACTAATATCATATATACCTTGATGAGTTTCTCCATCTGCTCCAACAATACCAGCTCTATCAATTCCAATAATGACGTGACTATTCATTCTTGCAATATCATGAACGACTTCATCATAACCACGTTGTAAGAAAGTAGAGTAGATAGATACAAAAGGAATCATTCCTGATGTTGCTAATCCATTAGCAAGTACAAGCGCATGTTCTTCAGCAATTCCTACATCAATGAAGCGATCTTGATATTTTTCTTTAAAAGGAATTAACTTACTACCACTTGCCATAGCGGGAGTAATAACCATTAACTTTTTATTCATTTTAGCAAGATTAAGTAAGTGATTACATATAACATCTGACCATATTTCTTTACTAGTAGTAACACCCTTATTTAAATCAAATGGTCCTGTTCCATGATACTTAGAAGGATTCTCTAAGGCTTTATCATAACCTTTACCTTTTTCGGTAATAACATGTAATAATACTGGGCCTTTTTCATTTTTGGCCATTATCATATATTTATTTAATTCTTTAAAATCATGCCCATTAATAGGCCCATAGTAAGAGAATCCCATCTCTTCAAAGAAATAACCTTTTTTTAAATATATACTTTTTAATGATTCTTTAATATTTTCTGTAAATCTTTTAATTGGTTTACCAATAAGAGGGATATGGTTTAGAACACTTTTTGTTTTCTCTTTAACATTTTGATATTCATGACCACTTCTTATTTTATCTAGATAATTATGAATGGCTCCGATATTTTCATTAATACTCATTTCATTATCATTTAAAACAACAATAACTTTAGTTTGTAATTCACCTAAGTGATTCATAGCTTCATACGAAAGTCCATTTGAGATTGAACCATCACCAATAACAGCAATTACTTCATAGTCTTTTTTTTGTAAATCTCTTGCATAAGCCATACCTAAAGCAGCACTGATACTTGTTGAAGAATGACCTGCTTCATAACAATCATAGATACTTTCATCTCTTTTTTGAAATCCACTTAAACCTTTATATTTCCTTAATTTATTAAATCTATTTAATCTTCCAGTTATCATTTTTTGGGTATAACATTGATGACCTACATCAAAGATTATTTTATCTTTTGGAGGATTAAAGTTTTTATAAATTGATAGAGTTAATTCTACAATACCTAAGTTACTAGATAAGTGACCACCACAATTAGAAACACTTTTAAGAATTTCTTTTCTTATGGATTCACTTAATTCTTCTAATTCAGATATTTTTAACTTTTTAAGGGCTTTTGGATCTTTAATATCTTTTATTTTCATAATATCCCTCAGTAATAAAGATATTATAGTATTCTAGGAGAAAAAATACAACAAAAAAACCACTTAGTAGTGGTTTATATTTGCATACCCATCTCAATTGTTTTTGCTTTAGCAACAGCAGTTATTGCACGTTTTAAGGCTCCTAAGTACATTTTGTCGGCCATCTCTTTAAATTTCTTGTTTTCTTCTAGAGCTTTTCCATCATCAGCGTTTTTAGCTCTTCGTATTTCAGCTTCATAGTGACTTGCTTCACGAGATTTTTGCACAATTTGTCTTGCAATTTCAAATACTTCGCTAAATGAGCTTTTTACTTCTTCATTCTCAGTTTGAATAAAACCGTGGCTTCTATCAATTATAGTTTGAGCAACACTTAATATAGCAAATTCTGTCATTTTATGATCAGTTATTCCACTTTGTACTTCTTGACTTCTTTTTGAGATACTATTATATAAATTGTCACATTCCATCATAAATTCTTGAACTGTAATTCCATTTCCATCCATTTCCATATCCTCCAATTATAATTTTACTATGTTATTTAAATAAATTAAAGTATTTTCTCAATAATAAACATTTTAATTGTAAACTATTTGTGATAAAATACATATGACGGCGGTGATGAATATGAAGATGCCAACAGTAGCTCTTGTCGGACGTCCTAATGTAGGTAAAAGTACATTATTTAATAAGTTAGCTGGCAAGAAGATATCAATTATTGAAGATACACCTGGTGTTACTAGAGATCGTATCTATAGTGAAATAGAATACAATGGCTATAGATTTAATTTAATAGATACTGGTGGTATCGATGTGTCAAAAGAAGTCTTTAATGATGAAATAAAGGTTCAAGTAGAAATAGCGATTGATGAAGCAGATGTTATTATCTTCTTAGTAGATGGTATGGAAAGCTTAACGCAAAATGATTATGTTGTTCGTGATATGTTAATGCGTAGTGGTAAAAAAGTTATTGTAGCAATTAACAAAACCGATAATAAGTTATCACAAGAACATAAATATGATTTCTATGAATTAGGTTTTAGTGATTATATTGAAATAAGTGGTGAACACTCAAGAGGTATTAGTGACTTAATGGAACTTGTTTGTGCTGATTTTCCTAAGAATATTGAAGTAGATGAAGATAAGAGATTAAAGTTCTCAATAATAGGTAGACCCAACGTTGGTAAAAGTAGTTTAGTTAATGCTTTAATTGGTGAAGAAAGAGTAATCGTATCTGATGTTGCGGGAACCACTAGAGATTCAACAGATTCAGTTTTCAAATATAATGGTGAAGAATATGTTGTTATTGATACCGCTGGTATGCGTAAACGTGGTAAGGTATATGAAAATATTGAAAAATATAGTTTATTACGTAGCTTAAAAGCTATTGATCGAAGTGATATATGTGTATTAGTTATTGATTCAACAACAGGTATTATTGAACATGATAAACATATTGTAGGAATGGCTTTAGAGAAGGGTAAAGGCTTAATCCTTGTTGTTAATAAATGGGATGTTAAGAATGATTTAGATATTAATGAATATACTAAATTAATTAGAGCAGAATTCCAATTCTTAAGTTATGTTCCAATTGTCTTTTTATCAGCTAAAACAAAGATGCGTATTAATACATTAATGCCAGAAATAATTAAAGTAGCTGAGAATATAAAAAGAGAAATTAATACTAGTTTATTAAATGATGTTATAAGAGATGCATATATGTTAAATCTTCCGCCTTCATATAAAGGCAAGAGACTTAAAATATATTTTGTTAATCAAGAAGGTATTAAACCTCCGAAATTTACTTTTCATGTTAATAATAAAGGTTTAGTTCACTTCTCATATTATCGTTATTTAGAAAATAAAATTAGAGAATCATTTGAATTATCGGGAACACCAATAATTCTTAAATTTAAAAATAGAGGAGATGACGAATAATGATTATTAGTAGTAACCAAAAAGGTACTGTAAGAGAAAATATTAATCATTTAAAGGGTGAAAAGAGTGATGATAACTATAACCCTATTGGTAAACTATTCAAGCACGATGAGATTAATAAACCTATTGAAGGCGCAGTTGATATGACAGAGATTGATCCTGATGATCGTGCTAATGATGATTCTGAACAAGATTGGAAGGACTTCTATTGATGAAAAAGTGTACAGTAATAATTAATCCTACTAGTGGACATGGATTAAATCAAAAATTAGCTAAGAAAATTAGTATGATTCTAGAACAATATAAATATACTCCAAATGTAATTATTACCGAGTATGCTGGTCATGCTGAAAAAATCATTAAAGAAGTAGATAGTGGTCTTGTAATCTCTGTTGGTGGGGATGGGACTTTCTATGAAGTTATGAATGGTAACTTTAAAAGAGATAAACAATTAGTTTTAAGTCATATTCCAGTAGGTACAACAAATGATATTGGTCATATGTATGGGCTTACGCATGATATTGTAACAAACTTGAAATTAATTCTTGAAGGTAGTGTTCATACAATTGATATATGTAGTATTAATGGAAGATGTTTTGTATATGTAGCATCTTTCGGTAAATTTATGGAAATACCTTATGAAACACCACAAAAATTAAAACATCGTTTAGGTCATGCAGCCTATATTTTAAATGGTGCTAGAACCTTATTTAGAAGAACTAAAATGTATGATGTAACATATGAAATAGATGGTGTTAAACATACTGGTAAATATTCTTTCTTAATTGTATCTAATGCTAATCGTATTGCGGGAATTAATAACTTCTATAATGAAATGAAACTTGATGATGAAAAATTTGAAGTTATGTTCTGTGGCATAAAAAGTTTAACAAAGTTAGCAAAAGCATTTTATACTTTAAAGACTAGTGATATATCTAATGTTCAAGGTATTGAAACATATAAAACAAATAATCTAAAAATCTGGTTTAATGATGATTTTAAACCATGGTGTTTAGATGGTGAAAAGTATGATTCTGATGAAAGATATTATGAAATAGATACTAAGAAGAAAGTACAAATGTTAATACCAGAAAAGAATGTTGAAAAATTATTTTTACATAAATAAAGAATAGAGGGATATTATGGATAATGAATATAGTGTATTAAAAAAATATGGAGAGAATATTTCGGAAACGAAATATGTAACTAATCCTGCTATTGGTCGTGACGAAGAAATTAAACAATTAATACTTACTTTATTAACACCAGAAAAAAGTGCTATTTTAGTAGGTCTTCCTGGTATAGGTAAAACAGCTATTGTTGAAGGACTTAGTTATCGTATTCAAAGAGGAGAAGTTCCCAATGGGCTTTTGGGTTATTCAGTTTATAAACTTAATACAGCAGCTTTAATTGGTACAATCCCTGGTACTAGTGAATTAAAGATTCAATCATTACTTAATGAAGTACGTGATGCTGATAAATTAATTTTATTTATTGATGAAATACATACCTTAATTGGTGATGCTGATGAGTCTATGGACTTTGCCAATATCTTTAAACCTCTATTGGACCGTGGTTCTATTAAAGTTGTTGGAGCAACAACAACTCAAGAATTTGAACAGTTCATTTTAACTGATAAAGCCTTTAATAGACGTTTCCAAAGAATTAATGTAGCAGAACCAACAAAAGAACAAACAGTCCAAATTCTTTGTGGATCACTTCCAAAATATGAAGCTAAAACAGGTGCTAAAATGAAATATACGGATTTCATTAAAGAAAAGATCATGAAATTCATTGTTGATTTAACAGAAGAAACTAATCGTGTGTATGAATATGATGGAAGATACCCTGATATTTGTTTCTCTATTATGCAACAAGCATTTTCATATGCTCTTGTTGATAATCGTAATGAAGTAGATATTCGTGACTTTAAAAAAGCTATTGAGAATACGAAATTAGTTTATAAAGATATTATCAATAAAAAGATGCTTCAATTCTTTAATGAGTTTGAAGATATCTATAAGAGTGAAACGGTACAAAGGTTAGAACAATGAAAAAAGAATTAGTCTGGAAAATATTATATTTTATTAGAACGATTACTTTTATTGCACATATCTTTTTAATGTTTAATTTACTATATATAACATTAAGAATGGGTTATAGTGGTATTATTCTATTAATATTAGATGTTATTTATATCCTTAATATATTAATAGAGATGATTGGTTCTAAATTAAGATTTAAAAGAGATATTATATATCATTTTATGAATATAAGTATCTTTGTGTATGTATTAGTCTTATTTATTAAGATAAAAACTAATTATCTTAATCCATCACTATCATATACATATCTTCGTAATAACTATTTAATATTATCAGTATTAATGGTTATATTGATGATATATAGTAAAATAATTGTTAATAAACGACAAGAGAAACTAAATTAGTTTCTTTTTTTATTATTCTTTTGTATAATATAGAAAAGGTGATAGTATGAAAGCATTAATAACAGGAGCTTCTAGTGGAATAGGTAGAGAAATGGCTAAATACTTAGCAAGTATGGGTCATGAACTTGTTCTTGCAGGACGTAATAAAGAAGCACTAGAAGAATTACAAGATGAATTAGATGTTGAAAGTCAGATTGTTATAATTGACTTAGCAGATGTTAAAAAAACAAAAGAATTATATGTTATAATGAAAAACGAGAATATTGATATTCTTATTAATAATGCGGGATTTGGAGATTTCGGTAACTTCTATGAAACGGATGTTAATAAAGATCTTGATATGATAAATACTAATGTTATTGCTGTTCACCTATTAACAAAATTATTTCTTCGTGATATGAAAAAAAGAAATAGTGGATATATTATGAATGTGGCATCTATTGCAGCCTTTGGACCAGGCCCTTTAATGGCAACTTATTATGCTACAAAAGCTTATGTTAATAATTTAACAGAAGCGATATACGAAGAATTAAGACGAGAAAAAAGTAATGTTCATGTATCAAGTTTATGCCCAGGTCCAACAGAATCTAAATTTTTTGATCGAGCAGGTGTAAGTTTTAGTGTTAAACCAATGACTTGTGAAAAAGTTGCTAAATATGGTATTGATAAAATGTTTAAAAATAAAGTTATCATTGTACCAGGCTTCTTAAATAAATGTTCAGTTTTCTTTAGACGCTTTGGAACAAGAAGTTTAGCGAGAAAGATAACTTATAAAATACAGAAAGCTAAGAAAAAGTAGGTAACTACTTTTTTATTTTATGTTATAATGATTGAGTATGCTAAGGAAGGATTTATGCCAAGTTATATCTCACACGCTATTCATGGTGAAAAATTATTTGATGAATTAAATAATGAAAAACTATTAAAAGAAGATGTTGAAGTATCTAAATTAAAAGGGTATACCATCGCTTATGATTATGCTTACTTAGTAAAGGGTCTTGATAATCATAATAATAGTGCTAAAGACTATTTATTATTTATCATTCGTTATATTAAAGAGAATCATTTGCAAAGTAATGTATCAGTAATGGCATATTTATATGGTCATGTAGCCCATTTCTATTTTGATTCTTATGCGCATCCATTTATATATTATCTTGAAAAAGGTTGTAAACAATCATGTTTCTTAACAAGCCATTTTATGATTGAAGGATACTTAAATACTTATTTAACAGAGAAAGTTTTAAATAAAGATATTTTAGATATTAATGGTAAATATTTTGATGATATTGATATCGATAAAAAAGAAGTTAAAGAACTTATTTATGTTTCCTATAAAATGGTTTATGGTAAGAACAATGTTATGTCATCATTTAAATTAGTACATCGTTTCTTTGATTTAATAGAGACTTTATATAAAGATGTTTTTCGTTCTAAAAAATTAGTTAGTGATGTTACGAAGTTTCCATTATTTTTAAGAAAGAATAATTTAACTTTGGAAGAAATAGCGAATGAAGATAACTTCCCATGGTTTAATCCTGTTACTGGTAAAATGCATACTGATAGTATGTTAGATTTATTTGATAAGAGTATTATTAGATCAGTAGATACCATAAATGATATTAATGCATACCTATATAATGATAAAGATTTTAGTTATATTGAAAGAATAATCCCAGATGTTTCTCTTGATACAGGAGTTGATCGTAAGAAGGGATTTAAGATGCTTTATAAGAGGAAGACTAGAAAAAAAGACTAATTTGTGATATAATTAGTATGTTTCGGGGCTGTAATGGTTTCGACGGGATTATGTGAACTTAGATTGCAAGTCGTAGTAATACGTAAAATTTTAAATATCTGGAAACAGAAACGCTTTAGCTTTTGCTTAATTTAATACAAAAGCATTCTTAGTTTTTCTTTGATTACGAGAATTACTAGGGATTTATTTTAGTAATCTATATTATGTTAGTGTTTAGATAACATAATGAATAATTCTAAACTAGCTATATATTATGTTTGTCAATTAGCTTATTATATAGTGAAATTTTCTAATTGAATAAACTTGTAGTGGTCTATTTATCAGTAGTTTCGGACAGGAGTTCAACTCTCCTCAGCTCCACCATATGGTTATTAAACTCGATTATCGAGTTTTTTTTATTGAAAAAATAATGGTTTTGTGATACAATAATACCGTTTTTTGGGGGTTATATGGAATTAATTGATTATGAAAATAGTGAACGTGGAATATATGTTACGCTTAAAGATGGTAATGAAGAATTTCATTTTTTAAGAAATTTAAAAGGAAGTGTCTATGATCCATGGCAATTAGGAAAATATACAAGAGAGCTTCCCGATGGTACTAAAATAATAGTCTATGGAACACGTGAATATTTAATGGCACTTATTGGTGATAAAAAAAGAGTAATTGATTATTATCCTGATGGTTTAATTTATAAGGATAAGTTTGAAGAAAAAAATGGCGATAATATTGTAAAAAATGGGGAAGCAAAACTTAATGATGCATTAATGGAACGTCATCATGCATCACGTATAGGTGCAAGATTAAACTGGTATTTAGATGCAGATGATGTTGAATACTATAATCATCGTGGTGAAAAAGTTCTTAATGATGTTATTCCTAATTCATTATTTAAAGAATACTTAGAAAAGAAAAAAGAATATCTTGAAAAAATGTATAAATTTTTAGAAGATGGTTCTGAAGTTGAAAAGTATGAAAAAAAGAAATGGCAAGAATTACTCAAAGGTGGCCAATTAAGATAAACAGGATGAATCCTGTTTTTTTAATGTTTAAAAAGTTGATTTTAATAATATCTATGTATATAATTAAATTAGAGTAGGTGCTTATGAACTTAAGAAAAATAATTTTGTATTCAGTTCTATTATTTATTCTTATTCCAGTTTTAGTAAGTGCAAAGAATATTTGCACAATTACCAAAGGAAACGGTAAAGATATTGGTAGTGAAGTAAAATGTGGAACAGAAGAATTTTATGTTATTGAAAATAAAAATAACAAAGTAAAACTATTAGCAAAATACAATTTAAATGTCGGCGATAAGATTAATTATTTTGAAGTTGTTACTAATGATGAATTTGGAGAAATATATACTGGTTCAACTTATGAAATAGCTTTTAATAATGCTAAAATGGCATGTATGAATAAAGCGCAAGAAAAAGGATATCATCCATATTATGTTTATCCTATGACACGTTATTTATCTACTATTAAGAGCGCAAATAATACTGAACCAGCATCAACAGGAGATATTTACAACGAAAAATTATTACTTACAGGTTGTCGTGTGTATGAAGCAATTAATGAAGATCGTGTACATCAAGATTCAAGAGCATTAGGAACAAAATTAAATGATGAAGGTAAATCTGTTTTACCTTTATATGGAATTGTTTATATGAATCCTCAATGGGGTTATGATGCTATTGTAAATGGTGTAATTGCAACTAATGACTATGATAGTAATGGTAACTTAATAATTAGATGATCATCTTTTGAAACTTACTTAAATAATTATAAAAGCGAATTAGAAAGACAAGGATATACTATTGATAGTGTGTCATTTATTACGTTAAATAATACTTTAGAATTATTGCATAATATTAGTGGTCAAGAAGTAGAAGTAAATCTAACTCCTCCAAATTATAGTCCAAATATGGATTATGAAGACTTGATAACTAGTAAGATGAATATTAAGCAATATATTGCTGCAAAGTATAACTGGATTTATAATATAACTTATTGGTTAGGTAGTGGCTTTAAATATGGCGATGGAACATCAGAATTTAATGATTATTACATATCTAATCAAGGGATGTTATATGCCTTAGGTAGAGGGGAACGTGCATATTTAGAGTTCCCTATTGGTAATGGTCTTCGTCCACTTGTAACAGTATCAACTGAAGATATAGGTTATGATATTAAAACCAAAGTAGAAGGCGCAGGAGAAATCGAAGTTACGCCTTATGCTAATGGTGGCGATACAATAAGTTTCTCATTAAAGGCAAGCATTGGTCTAAAACTAGATAAACTTATTATTACAACAGATTCTAATGAAGTAATTGAATTTAGCGAAGAAGATATTATTCAAGATGAAACAGGTAACTATAGTATTAGAACAAGTAAATTTACAATGCCATATGAAAATGTAACAATTGAAGCAAGATTAGTTAGCGTTACAGATATGGGTAGTGGTGTTAGTGTTCCTGATGAAGAAGATAATACTAATGGAGTAGATGTTCCTAATACCTTAAGTGATGGCTACAGAAAATTAACAATTCTTATTGTGGTAGCACTAGTTTTAATTGCGATAGGATTATACATATATGGAGGAAATCTTAAGAAAGAAAAGAACGAACAATAGTTCGTTTTTTTATTAAATGTGATATAATGAACTGGGAGTACATATGGGAAAGATTGACGAATATTGGGATAAAATTCATTTACAATATACATCATCTTATGATGGATGGTTAGATAAATATTTAAGTTTTTTTAAACCCAATGGTAAAGTGGTTGAACTAGGATGTGGAAGAGCTTATTGCAGTAAATATTTACTAGAACAAGGTTATAAAAATATCATTGTTTGTGATATATCACAAGAAGTATTAAGAATTGTTAATAATGAAGAACCAAAATTAAAAACAATGTTATTTGATATGAGTGAAGGACTACCTTTTCAAGATAATTCCATTGATGTTATTGTAGCAGATTTGAGTCTTCATTATTTTGATCATGATACGACTCTTTATATTTTTGATGAAATATATCGTGTATTAAATGATAATGGAATATTAGTTGCAAGAGTAAATGCTACTACTGATAAATTAAATATTCCTAAAAATGCTATTGAAGTAGAGAAGAACTTCTACTATGATGGGAATATTTATAAAAGATTTTTTGAAGAAAATGATTTTCCAATATTATTTAGAAAATTTGAAATAAAAGATTTAATTCAAGAGAATATGTCTAGATATGATTGGCCTAAAGTATTATGGAAATTTTGTCTAAAAAAATAAACAGGTTTATCCTGTTTTTTTGTTTTAATAATAATTAATTATTATTAAAGATTGAATATAGAGATAGTTATGTAGTAAAATATATTATAGGGATGTTATATGAAAAGTAGAGATAAGAAACCCATGCTTTTTATAGCACTACTATTTGTAGTGTGTTTTGCTGTGGGAGGAACTCTAGCTTATTATACAACTAGTGATACCTTTACTAATGTCTTTAATGTATCAACATACGGAGTAGATGTATCTGAAGTATTTGAAAGCCCTAATAATTGGCAACCTGGGGATATAACAGAAAAAGTAATAAGTGTAAAAAATACTGGAGAAACACCAGTTGCCGTTAGAGTTAAACTAGAACAAAGTTGGCAAGATAAAGATGGCAATCCGCTTCCTTTAGCTGATTCAGAAGGAACTGAAGCTGCTAAGATATGGTTTAATAATAGTTATTTAGTATATTGGCCAAGTTACTTAGATCCAAGTAGTGATGAATATAATAAAACAGAATATTTTTATTACTATAAAGCGCTTGATACTAATGAAGAAACAGAAACTTTAATGAATGCTGTTGGCTATAATCCATATTTTATCTTTGAAGAAACACAAAACTGTGAGACTAATCCTGATACTCATACAACAACATGTATAAGTACTTTAGATGGTCATGCTGGGGGAACTTATACTTTAAAAATCACAGTTGAGACTTGCCAATATGATCAATATCAAAATGTATGGGGTACTAATGTTTTACCACATAGTGGATCTATTAATGGCCCAACGGAAACTATGGGTATTTTAATGACGCAAGATCAAGAAGAGACAAAAACCTTTGGCAAAAATATTAATAAATCAAATTTTGAAAAAATCCAATATGTAGATAATATAGAAGTACCAGATGATGCTATTGATTCATGGGACGCATCAGATAATCAAACAGGAACAGTAATGGCATGGTATAAAGATAGTGATAATAACGGAGAATATGAATTATATATAGGCCAAGAGGGTGGTGTAATTCTTAACCCTGATAGTAGTTTTGCTTTTTCGTATTTTACTAATGCTGATAGTATTGACTTAGCTAATATTAATAGTGATTATTTAACTAGTATGTATGGAATGTTTGCAGGAGCAGGAATGAATTCACCAACATTCACATTTTATAACATCGATAAACTTGATACTAGTAAGGTAGTTGATATGACAGGCGCATTTGCTGGTGTGTGTCAAACATCAGCGACATGTAATTTAGGAGATTTATCAAGCCTTGATACATCTAATGTAAAATCAATGAACGGAATGTTTTCAGGTACGGGAACTAAAGCTACAAATATGAGTCTTGTAGGATTAAATAACTGGGATGTATCAAATGTTAAAAATATGGATGGTATGTTTTCTGGTGTTGGCCATGAATCAGAAACTTTAAACATTGGAGATTTATCAAATTGGGATACAGGAAATGTTGAATCAATGAATTCGGTTTTCTGGGGGACAGGAAGTGCAGCAGCAACATTTACACCAGGTAATTTAAATAATTGGAATACAGAAAAAGTTCTTGATATGTCTGGTATGTTCGCTGAAGCTGGAGAACATTCAACAACGTTTAATATAGGAAACTTATCTAACTGGGATACAGGAAATGTAACCAATATGGGTGGTATGTTTTATTATGCTGGCTTTGATACAGCAAATTGGAACGTTGGAGATTTATCAGAATGGGATACATCAAAGGTAACTAATATGAATAGTATGTTTTATGGAGCCGCTATTCATGCAGAGACATTTAATATAGGAAATATAGGTGGATGGGATGTATCCAATGTTACTAATATGAACTCTTTATTTTGCAATACAGGATATGATTCGACATTAGTTTATATTGGAGATTTATCAAATTGGGATGTATCTAAAGTAAAAGATGCAGGATATATGTTTGATAGCATGGGTTATACTGCAGGAGCTGTAAACATTGGTAATTTAGATAATTGGGATACTTCTAATATAGAAAATATGGAACATATGTTCCATGCTATAGGTTATAATGCAACATCAGTTAATATTGGAGATTTATCAAATTGGAATACTAAAAAAGTAACGAAGATGTCAACTATGTTTGCTGGTGTAGGATTTAATTCACCAACTACTTCTATTGGAAATTTATCAAATTGGGACGTATCAAAAGTAACTGATTTTAGTTCGATGTTTATACAAACGGGTTATGCATCTCCTTCGTTCTCAATAGGAGATTTATCAGGGTGGAATACATCAAGTGCAACAAATATGTATGCTATGTTTGTTGAAATTGGTTATAATTCTTCGACATTTAGTTTGGGTAATTTAGCAAACTGGGATATTTCACATGTAACTAATATTAGTTATATGTTTAATGAAACAGGCTACAAAGCAACAACGTTCTATATTGGCGATTTATCAGGATGGGATACATCAAAAGTAACAAATATGGAAGGAACATTTGCTAGTACTGGCTATAATGCTCCAACCTTTAATATTGGAAATTTAGATGATTGGGATACTTCTAATGTTACAACATTCCGTCATTTATTCCATTATGCAGGCTACAAAGCAACAACATTTAATGTTGGAGATCTATCAGGATGGAACACAGCTAAAGTTACGGATATGTATGCAACATTCTATGGTGCAGGAACAAAAGCTTCTGTTTGTTCTGTAGGTGACTTATCAGGCTGGGATACATCAAAAGTAACAAACATGACTAATACCTTTGCAGAATTTTGTTATCACGCAACCGACTGGAGTGTAGGAGATTTATCAGGATGGAATGTTTCAAATGTAAGATATTTCTCTGGAATGTTTAGAGATACTGGTAAGTATAGTACGACATATTTCATGGGTAATGTATCAAATTGGGATACAAGTAAGGCAGTAGAAATGAATAAGATGTTCCAAAATGCAGGTTTAAATGTAACATCAACAATTGATATAGGAACACTTAAGATTTATACAAAGAAGTTTGATTATATATTTAATAATTTTAAAAATGCAAAAGCAGTAGTAAATATTTATGGTACACCAACCAATTTTGAAGGAGCATTTAATAATGCAGCTATTCAAAATGGTGGTGAAGTAATTGTTAATTATTCAAGTGCAACAACAAATATAGATGATATTATGGCAACAAAAACAGATGATGCCAATGTAATAAAAGGTTCACAATTTGATTAGGAGAGTATATGGAAAAGAAAAATAAAAAATCATTAATCTTTTTAATACTGTTACTTGTAGTATCAATAACTATAGGTGGTACTATAGCGTTCTTCTCAAGTAGAGATACTTTTAGTAATGAATTTAATGCAGGGACTTATGTTATTCAAACCCAAGAAAGATTTGAAAGTCCTGATGATTGGACACCAGGTACAACAACAGATAAGGAAGTTATAGTAACTAATAGAGGAACAACTCCAGCTGCTGTTAGAGTAAAACTAACTGAGAGTTGGAAGGATACGAATGGTAATCCATTACCATTAAAAGATGGTAATAATAATCCAGCAGGTATTATTAATTATGCTTTTGATAAAGACTTCAAATGGGAAAAAGTAGGTGATTGGTACTATTATTTTAGGTCAGTTGATCAAAATCAGAGTACATCATCGCTAATTGAATCAGTAACATTTAATCCTAATGTTGCAATCACATCTACAAAGAATTGTGTAACAGATGAAACTACGCATGCTACGACTTGTACAACCGAAACAAACGATTATGGTGGTGGTACTTATACTTTGGTTGTAGATATTGAAACTTGTCAATATGATAAGTATCAAGAAATATGGAATACTAATGTAGAGATATCAACACCTAATACTATTTTAACTGGTACATTAAAAGCAATTAATACTGATTATGGAAACAATGTGTTTGGTAAAAAAATAGACAAGTACAATTTTGAAAGTGTCTATATTTTAGATATAATTAGAATACCAGCTGAAGCAATAGATAGTTGGGATGCCTCAGTAGAACAAAATGGATCTATAATGGCATGGTATACTGACCTTGATGAAAATGGTAAATATGAGTTATATATTGGACAAGAAGGAGGAGTAAAAGCTAATCCTGATAGTAGTCACGCGTTTAGTCATTTTGAAAAATCACGCTATAATAATTTTAAATACCTTGATACTTCCAATGTTACAAATATGAAGGAGATGTTTTATAATACCGGATACGTTATGGCAAGTTGTGATTCTTTTGTCATAACAGGAATGGAGTCTTGGGATACATCGAAAGTTGAAAATATGAACGGAACGTTTAGATATGTTGGAAGATCATGTACAAATTGGACTTTTGGGGATATAAGTGGCTGGGATACATCTAGCGTTACAAATATGAGTTATATGTTTGAAAGAGCGGGTTTTAGCGCAAATAAATTTGACATTGATGTAAGTAATTGGAATGTATCGAATGTTGAAGATATGGGGTTCATGTTTGATTCAGCTGGTTATGATTCAAAATATTGGAGTATCGGAGATTTAAGTAATTGGGATACATCAAAAGTTACTAATATGTACCAGATGTTTCCTGAAGCAGGTCGTCATGCAGATACTTGGAATAGCATTGGTACTTTGAAGATATATGCTAATAATATTCATAGATTATTCAGTCTTGATCAAAATGCAAAGGCAACATTAAATATATATAGTAATCCTACTAGTTATTCGAGTGCATTTACTAATGCTGCAACAGTATCTGGCTCTGGTATAACAGTTAACTATGTAAGTACAACAGCAAACATTGACAACATTATCGCAACTAAATCAAGTGATTCTAATGTTGTTAAAGGTGTTCAATTAGATTAATAATAACCGAGATTTTCTCGGTTTTATTGTTTTATTGACATATTTAGTTTGAAAACGAAATAAAATAATTTATAATAATAGATATCTTTGGAGGTAATTATGTTTAATAAACCTGTTTATAAATGTGATTTATTATCAGTAACTGCTGATATTAGAGTTAATAATGATGAAAGTATGCGTAAGAATATTCAAAATGCAGATACGGAAGTAGTTAGTACAATTTATGTACAAAAGACTTGGAATCCTAGTTATTTTCGTGAGATTATAACAGGTAGAAAAATACCTGCTTATTGTGTTATTACTCATGATTCAAATACTGTTTTAAATGGTACTACAGAAGAGGATGTTCCTAAATCTCCAGTATTTATTAAATATCATATGACTGTTGGTGATGAGGGTGTTGTTCTTGATGAAGATTTAGTTAAAGCTACTGCTGATGAAGTTATTACATATACTCATGATCATGTCTTAAAAGATGAATATGCACTTAGTTTATATGAAGTCTTTGAAAGAGGAATGAAATACTATAATGATTCTAAGGCTAAGGGCACACTTAGTGATAATATGCGCATTAAAAAAATGCTTAAAGCAATAAAGATGACAAGGAAGATATAATTTTATTTATTATATCTTTTTTTTGTGTTACTATTTAAATAAGGAGGTAATTATGACACCACATAATGAAGCGAAAAAAGAAGATATTGCAAAGACAGTTTTAATGCCAGGGGATCCATTAAGAGCACAATTTATTGCAGAGAATTATTTAACTGATTATAAGCTAGTTAATACTGTACGTAATTGTTATGCTTATACAGGATTTTATAATGGTAAGAAAGTAACGGTTATGGCATCTGGTATGGGTATGCCAAGTATAGGAATTTATTCCTATGAATTATTTAAATTTTATGATGTAGATACGATTATTCGTGTTGGATCAAGTGGAGCTTATACAGAGAATCTTAATCTATATGATGTAGTTCTTGCTGATGGAGCTTATAGTGAGTCAACATTTGCTAAAATGCAAAATGGTGAGACAAGAGATATTTTATACGGAAATAAGGAATTAAATGATCATATTAAGAAGGTAGCAGAAGAGAATAATATTCCTTTGCATTTTACTAATATTCATAGTAGTGATTTATTCTATAAAGAGAATGATAACTTCCCTGAATTATATGAAAAATATGGTTGTGCTTGTGTAGAAATGGAATCATTTGCACTATTCCATAACGCTAATGTATTAGGTAAGAAGGCAGCATGTTTATTAACTATTTCTGATAACTTAGTAACACATGCCGAAACTACTAGTGAAGAACGTCAAAAGAGTTTCAAACAAATGATTGAATTAGCGTTAAAATCAGTAGAATAGTAGTTGTCAACAATAAATAAAGTTTCTAGTTTAAAACTAGAAACTTTTTCTTTTATTTTTAATAATATGTTATAATCTTTATAGGTGATATAAATGCGTGTAATTATATCTGCTGGTGGTACTGGTGGCCATATTTATCCAGCTTTAAGTATTATAAATAAAATAAAAGAAGAAGAACCTAATAGTGAAATATTATATATAGGTACTAAGAATCGAATGGAATCTAAAATAGTACCAGAATTTGGTATTCCATACTTAGGTATAGAATTATCAGGATTAAAGAAAGATTTAACAATTTTTAAGAATTTTATTAACTTTCTAAAAGCAATTAAAATATGCAAAAAGAAAATAAAAGAGTTTAAACCAGATATTGTAATTGGTGTTGGTGGTTATATTGCTACACCAGTTATTTGTGCTGCTCATAAATTAGGTGTTAAAACGGTTATTCATGAACAAAATAGTATTCCGGGTAAATCTAATAAATTCTTAACAAAAAAGGTTGATAAAATATTTGTTTCATTACCTGGTAGTTTTGATTATTTTCCAAAAGATAAAACTATTCTTACAGGTAACCCTCGTAGTGAAGAAGTATATCTAGCTAAAAAGATTAATAAAGAAGAAATAGGTTTATCTAAGAATAAGAAGTTTGTTTTGATTGTTATGGGTTCCTTGGGCTCTGAAACAATTAATGAAACATTAAAGAAATCTATTAATGATTTTAATAAAAAAGATTATGAAGTAATGATTGTTACTGGTAAAGATCATATTGATGAATTTAAAAATATTAAAGCCAACAATAATGTTAAAATTGTTCCATATTTAGAGAATATGGCTAATGTCCTTGGAAATGTTGATGTAATAGTTTCTCGTGCTGGTGCTAGTACGATAGCTGAAATAACATCACTTGGTATTCCATCTATCCTTGTTCCAAGCCCATATGTTGCTAATAATCATCAATATTATAATGCCATGGAGCTTGTTAATCATGAAGCAAGTATCCTTTTAGAAGAGAAAAACTTCGATGTATCTAATTTACTAAAAGATATTGATTTATTACTAAATGATAAGGTATTATATAGCAGGATGCATGAAAAGGCATTAGAACTAAGTAATCATCACAGTTGTAGTGATATATATAAAGAAATAAAAGAGGTTTTAAAGTAGAGGTTATTATGCAAGATGCAATAAAAGAGATTATCTCGATGCACTTAGGCAAAGTCTTAGTTAATGAGAAAATCAGTAATTATACAACTTACCGAGTAGGTGGTAAAGTACGTTGTATTTGTTATCCCAAAGGTGAAGCTGAATTAATAAAGTTAATTGAAATTCTAAAAAGACGTAATATTAAGTATTTTACATTAGGTAATGGTAGTAATGTCTTATTTAGTGATTTAATGTATGATGGTGTAATTATTAAGTTAGATAACTTTAATAAAATAGAGGTTAAAGGCAATAATATTTATGTTGAAGCTGGTTATCCTTTAATTAAATTATCTAATGTAGCTGTTAAAAAGGGTTTAGCAGGACTAGAATTTGCTAGTGGTATTCCTGGTACTGTAGGTGGAGCACTCTTTATGAATGCTGGTGCTTATGGGGAGGATATGAGTAAAATTGTTACTAGTGCAAGAATATTAACAGATGATGGTATTAAGGAATATTCTAATAAAGAATTAGAGTTTTCTTATCGTACAACAGTTTTACAAAAACACTTAGATTATGTTTGTTTATCAGTTAATTTAAAACTTGAATCTGGTAACAGTGAAGAATTAGAAGAAATTGTTAGACTTCGAAGAGAACAAAGACGTGCAACTCAACCATTAACTTTACCATCAGCAGGTAGTGTCTTTAGAAATCCAGAAGGCATGTATGCTGGTAAGTTAATTGAAGATTTAGGCTTAAAAGGTTACACTGTAGGTCGTGCTGAAGTAAGTCCTAAACATGCTAACTTTATTGTTAATAATGGTAATGCTAAAGCTAGTGATATCAAAAAGATAATTGATTATATTAAACTTAAAGTTAAGAATAAATATAATATTAAATTACATGTTGAACAACGTTTAATAAATTGGGTTGGTGTAGATAGTGAAGAAAGTGAAGAAAAGAATAAAGATTAAAAGTATTATTATTGCATTAATATGCATATTAATAGTAGGTTTAATTGTCTATTACTTATTAGAAAGTCATATTAAGAATATTTATGTTTCTGGTAATAATTTAGTTTCTGAACAAAAAATTATTGATCTTGCGAATCTTAGATATTATCCAAAAAGAAGAAAAATAAATACGCGCAAGATTGAAGAAAGATTATTAGAACATCCTTTAATTGAAAAAGTTGATGTTAGTCTAAAACTAAATAATAAATTATATATTGATATTGTTGAGAATAAACCTTTATTCTATGATGAAGTTCATAAAGAAGTTATCATCTCAAATGGTGATCGTATGGATGGTGATTATATTGGTCTACCAATCTTAACAAATCTTGTTGATGAAGAGATATATAATCGTTTTATTAAAGCTTTTAATAAAGTAGATAGTGATGTTTTAAATAAAATATCAGAAATTAAATATGAACCAACAGAACTTGATAAAGATCGTTTCTTATTATTTATGAATGATCAAATATATGTTTATATAACTTTAACAAAGATTGATAGTTTAAATAAATATAATGAGATTGTTGATAGTTTAGATGATAAGAAAGGGATTTTATATCTAGATAGTGGTAATCATTTCCAAATTAAGGATAATGGTGAAAAAGTTGAAGTAACTACCGAGTAGGATAGTTGCTTTTTTTTCTATGTTTTTGTTATACTTATAAAGGTGATAGTAATGTATGACGTTACAATAAATGATTTTAATGGACCAATGGATTTATTACTTCATTTAATAAAACAATCAAAGATGAATATTTTTGATTTAAAGTTAGAAGTTATTATTGATGAATATCTTGAATATATTAATAGTCAAGTAGAATTAAATCTTAATGTAGCTAGTTCATACCTTGTTATGGCTAGTGAATTAATTGAGATTAAATCTAAGATGTTACTTCCTAAGAGTAGTGACGAGACTGAAGAGGAAGAAGATCCAAAGGAAAACTTAATTAATCGTTTAATCGAATATCAAAAGTATAAAGATCAAGTTGATAAATTTAAAGAATTAGAGTATTCAAGAAATATGTATTATACAAAGATACCTTCTAATATCTCTGATTATCAAAGTGATGAAAAGAAAATTATGATTGAGAATATTACTTTGGATGACTTAGTTAATGCTTTTAAATCATTCTTAGAGCGTGCTAAATTTGATGAACCTGTAAGTACTAAAGTAACTAAGAAAGAATATAGTGTTGATGATAGTATTAAAAATATTAAGACGAAGTTAAAGAAGGGTGTTAAAGTAGATTTCTTTTCCCTTTTTGAGACAAAGACAAAGTCTTATATAGTTGTTACTTTTTTAGCAATTCTTGAACTTGCTAAATTAGGAGAATTATTAATAAGTCAAGATAAGAAGACAAAGAATATAACATGTGAGGCGATATAATGGATAGAACAAAGATTGGTGTTCTTGAAGGATTATTATTTGTAGTAGGTGATGATGGTTTATCACTTAATCAAATAATGGAAATTATGGAAGTTAGTAAGGAAGACGCGTATAGTTTAATTAATGAGCTAGAAAAAAAATATGAAAGTGAAGATAGCGGTCTTCATATCCATATTTTGGGTGACGCTTTTAAATTAACAACAAAGAAAGAACATCGTGAATATTATGCAAAATTATTATTTAATGAAGAGAATAATTCTCTATCTAATAGTGCTTTAGAAACCCTTGCAATTATTGCCTATAATGAACCGATAACAAGAGTTCAAGTTGATGAAATAAGAGGTGTACAAACAGCTCAATTAATGCGTAAACTTGTTGCTAAAGGACTTATTAAGGAAGATGGAAGAAGTAGTTTGCCAGGTAGACCAATTCTATATAGAACAACTAATGAATTTTTAGATTACTTTGGTTTAAGTGATATTTCTGAACTTCCAAAGATTGAAATGGAACAACAAGATGATGGTGAGGTTGACTTATATCAATCTAATTATAAAGATGAGGTTATATAAAAAAAAGATGAATTTGATTCATCTTTTTTAATTTACATTTAAATCTAATACTTCAGTTTTTTCAAAGTCATCAGCAGCAGGGGCTGGTGCTTGTTGAACTGGTTGTTGTGTAACTTGAGCTTCAGGAACAAGAGTTTCTGCTTCAGGTACTTTATCAATTTGTGTTCCAATTTCACTATCATATAAGTCATCTAATTCATTATCAATTTCAATGATCTTATATATTTCACTAAATGAAGTAATACCTGCTAATACTTTATTTAAACCATCTTGAAGTAATGTTGTAACATCTTTGGTATAAACTAATTTCTTTAAATCTTCACGAGATATTTCTTCATCGTTAATTGCATTTCTTATTTCATCATTTATTAATAATACTTCTTGAACAGCAATACGACCAGAGTATCCATTACGACAATGTTCACAACCTTTAGATGCATCCCATAATGTTTTAACATCAACGCCCAACGTCTTCTTAAAGATTTCTTTTTCATATGCTGTTGCTTCTCTTTGAACACGACAGTGTGTACAAATTCTTCTTGCTAACTTTTGTGAAATAATACCAGTAAGAGCACTAGAAAGTAAGTATCTTTCAACATCCATATCTAGTAAACGTTCAATAGTACTTAAAGAGTTGTTGGTGTGGATAGTTGAGAATACTAAGTGGCCAGTAATAGATGCACGAACGGCAATTTGCGCTGTTTCAGAGTCACGAATTTCACCGATAAGGATAATATTTGGGTCCTGACGTAAGATACTACGTAATACACGACCGAAAGTTAAACCAATTTCAGAGTTAACTTGTACTTGGTTAATACCTTCAATATTCATTTCTATCGGATCTTCAACGGTGATGATATTAACATCTTCCGTATTTAATGTTTTTAACATTGTATATGTTGTAGTTGATTTACCTGAACCAGTAGCACCTGTAATTAGGATAATACCATTTGGTACTCTGATCATTTTATTAACTTTAACTAAGTTTTTTTCTGAGAAACCTAAGGAATCTAATCCATCTGAACTCTTAGAGTAGTCCAAAATACGGATAACGATCTTTTCGCCCAAGTTTGTTGCAAGTGTTGATACACGCATATCCAAATCAATACCATTAATACTACCTTTAATAGCACCATCTTGTGGTAATCTTGATTCGGTAATATTCATATTTGATATTAACTTAATTCTTGTTGCTAAATTTCTTTGATATAGTAGGGGAACTATTGTATGGTTTTGAAGTACGCCATCGATACGAAAACGAACTTTTAAGCCATCTTCAAATGGGTCAAAGTGAATATCACTAGCTTTTTCCGATACAGCATAAATTATAATCGTATTAACAATATCAGCTATTTCTTGATTCTTGAAATCGTATTCTAACATGACTATACTCCTTTTTAATTCTTTTTTATTTTTCCCCTAGTATTTAACTATAATTTATTATATAATAGTTGTAGTTAATAATCAAGATATGGAGTGATATTTTATGGATTTTAGAAGAATAAATTCCAAAGGATTTGTTTTAATTGAAACCCTTGCAGTAACTGTGTTTGCTGCTTCAATATTCTTTTTCTTGTTTAAGTCAGTTGCACCATTAATGGGCTACTATAATAATCGAGTAGAACAAATGGGTAATGTTGATGCTATTTTTAATACATATAATGTTCGTAAATTCTTATATCGTGATGAATATTTTAATAATGCTAGTGCTGCTAATGATAATAAAGCAATTAAGAATTTACCTAAAGGATATACTTTAATTACTTGTGGAAATAAGAATAAAAGACATACTAAACAAACACCAACTGGTGATAATGTTTATTATTTTACTGAATTATATAGTAAAGACTATTGTCGTAGTTTAATGACTAATATGGGTGCATATGATGCTATGGATCCTGATAATCTTAATGATGATAAAGAATACTACTGGATGTTTTTAGTACATGGTAGTGAGTTAGAGATAAATCCATCAACAGGTACTAGTAATTTTGCTAGTGCAGGAATTGACTTCTATGTTAGTTATGGAGCTTTTCCTGATGGAGATGCTGATTCTCCTGAAGTAGTTAGAGAAATGGCTTTAACCTATGCTGAGAGTGATAACTTTAATACCATGAAGGATAAAGATTTTCTTATCTTCTATTATTGGCATTTAAATCCTAACTATGTTGAGGAAGATGTTCTTGCTGGTAAGAGTATTGAGTCTAAGTATAAAGATTCTATTAATATATTACCGGTAGTAACAAGTAATGATAGTCTTAATTGTTTTAAGTATCAAATTATTCCTAATAATAAATATTTCTATGAACAAAAGAATACTAACACTTTGTATTATTTCTTTCATGATGATGCTAAATATAATATTTATCAAAAATATATTAATGAATCTGGTACTTTAGCAAATAAGATTAATAAGTGTGTTAGTGGAACAACAGGTACTGTTTATAATGGCAATACCTTAACTCTTAATTCACCACTTGCAAGAGATAATTGTGAAAGAATATTGGAAAGTAATAATATTCAATTTTATACAATCTATAAACTTGATTTTAATTATAGTAGTAATGTTGAAAATACAACACTTGCTAATTGTAGACATTACTTTGAAAGTAAGAATATGACAGCTAGTGTTGCTAGAACATACTGTCTAAATACATTTAATGGTGAGAAGTTAAATAGTGATTGGGATAACTTTATTTATGCAAGATTCGCTGAAGCTAGTTATAACTATGATGATAGTGAAACAGAAGTAGCTATTATTGGCTATGATACTAAATGTACTAAAGATATTATTATTCCTAAAACTGTTTATGGTAAAAAAATATCAGTTATTGGCTATAATGCCTTCAAGAATAAAGGGGTAAGGTCTGTACAAATCAATGAAAATGTTAAAATCATTGATGAAGGTGCTATTGATAGTACAACAGAAATAAAGAATGCTTCTGGTACAAAAATGGTTAATAGTAATTTCAAAATTAGTAATGGAATAAAGTATCCAAAGTGGAATTAATAACAAAAAGAATATAAAGGGAGAATATTATGATTATAAGAAAACCATATGCATTTTTAATTAAATATTTTAAAGTAATTCATATTGTAATTTTCTTAATCTTTGGCTATTTCTTATTTGCTTTTAGAGATATTTATATGTTCTTTAAAGATGCCGTAGTAAGTAATAGTATATATGGTAGAGGTCTTGAAGATAAATATGTTTCATTCTTATTCATCTTAATGGGGCTAATGTTACTAGGATTATCTTTTGCTATTTATTTCTTGATGCGTAAAAAGAATAAACCGGTTCTTTTCTATCGATTAATCATGGGATATGCTATTTTTACAATCGTTTTATTTGGTATATATCGATCATATTTTACGAATGTTGGTACAGGTGTTGATTATACACCTAATACCCTTGTTCTATATCGAGATATGGCAGCTATTATCTATTATTCAACATACTTGTTTGTTGGTTTTAGTTTTGCTAGAGCCTTTGGTTTCGATATTAAAAAATTTAGTTTCGATAAAGATAAAAAAGAACTTAATATTTCTTCAAGTGATAGTGAAGAATATGAATTAAATATTAACTTAGATAAAGATAAAATACTTAATCAAATTAGAAAAGAAAAAAGATATGTTAAATACTATATTGAAGATAATAAAAAGATTTTAATAAAACTTGGTATAGGGTTAGTATCCTTAATCTTTGTTTATGTTTTAATAGTAATCTTTGTCTTCCATAGAGCATATAGTATGCGTACTTGGATTGATATTCCTAATTATGCATCATCATTTATGTTAGATAAAGTATATTTAACGAATCGTGATCCTTATCAAGAAAATAATGATAAGAAACATAATTATGTAGGGGTTATCTTTAAGATGCGTGTTGGTGGCTATAATATTGCACTTGATAATCGTTTCTTAAGAATGAAACTTGATGGAAAATATTATTATCCAACTCATCAATCGTCATCAACATTAAGTGATTTAGCACCACTATATAATGGTGGAGATATTTTATATGCTAATAAAGAAGTTACAAAGTTATTCTTATATAGTTATGATAGTTCTATAAAGAGTAGAGATATTTCTTTTGAAGTATTATTAAATGGTGATTATCATTTAGTAAGATCTGATTATATTGAACAATATAATACGGATAAAGGTTTTGTTCTAAAAGATATTAAATTAGGAGAGACTGTTCCTATCTTTGATGGGGGATTTACTGTTAATGGTTATAAACTTCATGACCATAATCCTGAATATCAATATTTATCTCGTAATTGTACGGATGGTGAATGTAAGACTTTAACTAAAAGAATTCAACCAAAGATTAATGAGAAAGTCTTAGAACTAAATGTTAAATATAACGATACTAAAGATAATAATCAAATCCTTGAATACTATCTTTCTCTTGAATATGATATCAAGGGTAAAACATATTTAAATAGTGCTCGAAGTGTTACTATTCTTGATCATGTTAGTTTATCTGATGGCCAAAGAATATATTTAAGTGTTAATGCTAATTTATTAAAAGCTGATAATAGGTATTTAATTATAACAACACGTGAAGCTAAATATAACTTACTTATTAATGATGAGGAATAATATGAATATCAAGATTGTTAAGAAAGATAGTTTTAAAGATAATTTAATAATGGCTATAGTATTATTTATTATAGTTGGTTTATTGTTATTTGTTTTATCAATTATATAGAAAATTCTTACTATAAGAATTTTTTATATTAAGGAGGAATTATGAAAAAGAATTCACTAAATTTCATTATAATTATTTTAATAGTGTTAATTTGTTTAGTTTCTTTTTTCTTGCTTTTTGATAATCAAGAAGAAAGTAATGAATTAATATTTGAATTATATGGTGAAGAATATACTTATCATAATTTAGGTACTCCTTATTTTGATCCAGGGGTAAAAGCGATAGAAAATAATGTTGATGTATCAAGTTCTGTAGTAATAACAGGTGAAGTTAATACTAATTTAGCGGGTGTATATACTAAGACATATACTTATAAAGATAAAACATTAACAAGAACTATTGAAGTAAAGAAGTTAACATCATTTAATTTAAAAGGTGAAGATATTGTCTATATCGTTTTAAATGGTAAATATGATGATCCTAAAGTAGAAGCTTACTATAATGGAGAAGACTATGTTGATAAGATAAAAATAAGTGGTGATGTTGATACATCAAAACCAGGTGTATATACAGTTACTTATTATTTCCAAGAATTAAATAAAACATTATCAAGAAGAATATATGTTAGTGACTTTAGTGAATGGTTAAAAATAAGTTATAGTAAAGAAGCAACTAATAAAAATGTTGATATCACAATTACGGTTGATAAAGATAAAGTAAGTAAATATACTTTGCCAGATGGATCTAGTAGAGAAGATAATAGTACTTATACCGTATCTTCTAATGGTACTTATAAGTTCACTGTTTATGATAAACATAATAATAATTATGTAAGAGAGATTAATATTGATAATATTGATAGTGTTACTTTAGATGGTAGTTGTAAGGCTGTTGTTAAGAATAATCAAACAACGATTACCGTAACATCTAATAAAAAGATTACTAAATATGTTTATAATGGTGTTGAATCTACAAAGAATCCATATACAGTTAATAAAGTTATACAAAATAATAAAGTAACTATTTATGATAGTTTCGGTAATAAAAAAGATCTTACTTGTAAGGCAAGTGGAGATCTATTAGATGGTAAACTAGAGATTCATTTTATTGCAAGTGGTGCTTATGATGATTCAATATTAATTAGAAATAATAGTAAGATTATTTATATTGATGGTGGAAGAGCAAGTTGTGCTACTAAAGATATTGCGTACTTAAAGGAATTAGGTATTAAGAAAATAGATTATATGATTGGTTCACATGTTGAGTTTGATCATATTGAAGCGCAAGCTGATATCTTAGATAATTTTAGTGTTGATAAGATAATATATCCTGTTGATATTTATAAATGTCGTAGTAATTGTCAATGTGAAAGAGATAACGATGTAAGAAAAATGCTTAGTGCTATGAAAAAGCATAATAAAACAGCAATTACGCAAAGTATTCCAAGTGTCCTTAATATTGGAGATATTACTATATACTTTATAGCTCCATTAAAGAAGACTTGTAATAATAACAATAATTCATTTATCTTTATTCTAAAATATGGTAAGAATACCTTTATGTTTACGGGGGATTCTTATAGTTCAATGCATGATATTAATGGACTACTTGCTAATGCTAAATCTCTTGGATTATCAACAATTCATGTGGATGTATTTAAACATCCTCATCATGGTAATGATCCTATGTATGATAAGACTTTAAATGCTATTAAACCTACATACATGATTGTTCCTAATTATCGTGCTCCACAGTATCCAAGTCAATCTAATTTAACAAGAATTAAAAATCATGGTATTAAAGTATATCGTCAGAGTGATAGTAAAACAGGTAATATAACAATTATTAGTGATGGTACTAATATATCTATTAAAATGGATAGTAGTGCAAGTACATATAAACGTTAAAAGGAATCAATGATTCCTTTTTTTGTAAAACAATTGTTAATCATAATAAAAATATTGTATACTATGATTGGTGAATGTTATGTATAATTATATAAAAGGTATCGTAGTAGATATAGATAGTACATCTATTACTTTAGATAATAATGGGGTAGGATATAAAATATTTACACCAAACCCTTATAGTTTTCAAGAAGGTGAAACATATACGGTATATGTTTATCAATATATTCGTGAAGATGAGATGTCTTTGTACGGTTTTAAAACATTAGAAGAAAAAGGTTTATTCCTAAAACTTATTGATGTTAAAGGTTTGGGCCCTAAGATGACACTTCCGATGCTTGCTATGGGAAGTATCGCTGGAATTAGTGATGCTATTAATAGAGAGAATGTACTATATCTTAAGAAATTCCCTAAGATTGGTGATAAACTAGCTAAACAAATGATTCTTGATTTAAAGGGTAAATTAGATACTGTAAGTAGTACTAATGTCGTAGCTGATGTGTCTGATGAATTAATTGAAGTATTAAAAGGCTTGGGCTATAAAGATAAAGAAATCAAGAGTGTTATTGTAAATGTTAATAAAGAATTAAAAATAGAAGATCAAGTAAAAGAAGCGTTACGTTTACTTGTTAGATAGGAGGATTATGGAAAAAGAAGTATTAGATGTATCTAAGCAGAATATTGATGATGATTTAAGTATTAGACCAAGTACTTTATCTGAATATGTTGGTCAATCTGAAGTTAAAGATAATATTGATATTTTTATTAAAGCCGCTAAAATGCGTAATGAACCATTAGATCATGTACTTTTATATGGTCCACCTGGATTGGGCAAAACAACACTTGCTTATATTATTGCGAATGAACTTGGTAGTAATATTAAAACAGCTTCAGGTCCTTCTATTGAAAAGAGTGGTGACTTAGCAGCAATATTATCAACACTTGAACCAGGGGATGTTTTATTTATCGATGAAATACATCGTATGCCAAGGTTTATAGAAGAAATATTGTATCCTGCCATGGAAGATTTTACTTTGGATATTATTGTTGGTAGTGATAATAGTACAAGAAGTATTAAGATTGATCTTCCGCCATTTACTTTAGTAGGTGCAACAACAAGAATTGGTGATTTAACAAGTCCACTTAGAGATCGTTTTGGTATTACTTGTAAACTTAAATATTATACTGAGAAAGAATTAAAACAAATTATTGAAAGAACAAGTAGAGTACTTGAGATGCCTATTGAGAATAGCGCAAGTACAGAACTTGCTAAAAGAAGCAGAGGAACACCAAGAATAGCTAATAGATTATTTAAACGTGTTCGTGACTTTGCGCTTGTTGATGGATTAAGTACTATTGATAAAAAGATTACTGATAAAGCATTGGGCAGATTAAAAGTAGATAATGCTGGACTTGATGAAACAGACCATCAATTCCTTCGTGCTATTATTGAGAAATTTAATGGTGGCCCTGTAGGAATCGAAACTATCGCTAGTTCTATTGGTGAAGAAATAAGTACTATAGAAGATGTGTATGAACCATTCCTATTACAAGAAGGTTATATTAAAAGAACATTACGTGGTAGAGTCGTAACAAAAAAAGCTTATGATCACTTAGGTATTAGTTATCAAGAAGCTAATTATCAAGAAAGTTTGTTTTAGGTGAATATGAAGACAGATGATTTTGATTATGAACTTCCCAAAGAATTAATAGCACAAACGCCTTTATCTAAAAGAGATGAATCAAGGCTTCTTGTTTTAGATAAAGAAAGTGGGGAAGTAGTTCATAAAAAGTTTTATGATATTATTGATTATTTAAATCCAGGGGACGCTTTAGTTATTAATGATACTAAAGTAATTCCTGCAAGAATTGTTGGTGTAAAAGAAGATACCGGTGCCGTTATCGAATTACTTCTATTAAAAGATATGGGTGATAGTTGGGAATGTCTTGCTAAACCTCAAAAGAGATTAAAAATAGGAACAGTTATTTCATTCGGTGATGGTAAACTAAAAGCCGAAGTAAAAGAAATACGTGATGAAGGTATTACCGTTGTTAAATTAATATATGATGGTATCTTAATGGAAATATTAGATGCGTTGGGCACAATGCCTCTTCCACCTTATATTCATGAAAAACTAAAAGATAAAGATCGTTATCAAACAGTATATGCTAAAGATTATGGTAGTGCAGCAGCACCAACCGCAGGCTTACATTTTACAGAAGAACTATTAAAGAGAATTGAAGATAAGGGTATTAAAATAGTTCGCATAACCTTACATGTTGGCTTGGGTACATTTAGACCAGTAATGGTTGATGATGTTAAGAATCATAAAATGCATAGTGAACATTTCATTATGACTAAGGAAGCTGCTGATACTTTGAATAGTGTTAGAAAAAATGGTGGTAGAATTATTGCTGTTGGAACAACTAGTGTTAGAACACTTGAGACTGTTATGCAAAATAATTCTGAATTTGTACCAATGGTTGATGATACAAGTATCTTTATTTATCCAGGTTATAAATTTAAGGCTGTTGATGCACTTATTACTAATTTCCATTTACCAAAGAGTACTTTAGTAATGTTAGTTAGTGCATTTGCTTCCCGTGAAAAAATATTAAATGCGTATAAAATTGCGGTTAATGAGAAATATCGTTTCTTCTCATTTGGTGATGCAATGTTTATAAAGTAGGTGAATTATGAAAGAGAAAAAAGAACTTGATTATGAAAATTTGAATGGGTTAATTAGTCGTGGTAAATTAATTCTTAAAATATTATTTATTTGTTTAATATTAGCCCTTGTTATCTTAGGATTTATTATTCTTGAGAAAACCCAAATATTAAAGATTTTAATAACTATTTTAGGTCTTATGATGCCACTCTTTATGGGATGGATCTTATCATGGTTATTTGAACCATTAATTAAATATATGGAGAAGAAGAAAATCAAGAGACCTATTGGTACAACAATTGTTTATGTATCATTTATTGTTATCATGATTCTCTTAATTGTTTTAGTAGCTCCAGAGTTTATTAGTCAGTTAAAGGAATTAATAAATCAATTACCAACATACTTATCAAAAGTAAAAGATTTTATTTCTAATATTTTTAGTCGTCTTGATAAAAATGCTATTGATGTTGTTAGCATTCAAAATGATATTAATACGCAAATTGAAAAAGTTGTAACAAACTTTACTAGTAATGGATTATCTGGTGTTGTATCAGCAATAACAGCTATCTTGTCTAGTGGTGTAACTGTAGCAATTAGTTTAATTATTGCCTTCTATCTATCACTTAGTTATGATAAGATTACTAAAAAGATTAACAATAATATCCCAGTTAAACATCGTAGTGAAGCGTTAATTGTAATTGGTAAAATAGGTGATATGGCTCGTCGTTATGTTAATGGTACGATTATTAGTTCAATAATTGTTACAATCTTTACTTTCGTTGGTTTACTATTAAGTGGTATTAGTAGTCCGTTACTATTTGCTATCTTCTGTGGTGTAACAAATATTATTCCATACTTTGGACCTTATATTGGTGGTATCCCAACAATTGTTGTAGGATTCTCAATAAGTCCGCTTTGTGGTCTAATCTGTTTAATTACAATTCTATTAGTACAAACTATTGAAGGTAATATAATAAATCCAATTATTGTTGGTAAAGCAACAGATATGCATCCAATTACCATCGTTATCTCATTAATTATCTTTGAGTATTTCTTTGGTATCGTTGGTATGATTATTGCAACACCTATTGTAGGTGCTATTAAGATACTTTTTGTTCACTTTAATGAGAAATATCATATCTTAGATCGAATACTTAAAAAAGGAGAAGAAGTTTAGTGTAAAAAACTTCTTTTTTTTGACTCAACTATGATATACTATTATAGTAGGTGAGTGTATGAAAGATGACAACTATAAAATAGATGAAATGGAACAAGGTGAGATGGAACTTGATATGTTAACCGCTGTTGATTTTAACCTTGAAGATACCATGGAAGTACCAACTGTAGATGGAGAAGAAGATGCTTAATGAAGGAGATAAATTTTTAAAAGATATCTATAAATCCTTAAGTGACTATAATAAAAACCTCGATGAATTATTAAGTGAACCTTCTCGTAATCTATTCACACAAATATATAACTTATTAGTATTTCATAATACAAAAAGAGAAGATCGAAAACATGATTTATATGAAGAAGGGATGTTTAGTCGTTTTTGTAGTGCAAAAAGAAGTAATACGAATGCTTTTTTAAGTTCACCACACCCTTATTTTTGTGATTTTGTATCACGTGATTTGAAAGCTATGGGAACTTGTGATCATATTAAAGTATATGTACCACTTGATTATGAACATCTTGAAAGAGGCGCTAATGAAATATTTGCTTTTCTTGATGAAAATAATATTTCACATCGTTCTAAAGTTGGTCGAAGAATAAGATTTGATGACTTGAACATTCGTTTAATTAACAAGGAAGATTTAGAAAAATTATTAACATTTATTAAGAATAATAAATATATTCAAGAAGGTTTATTAAAACCAAATCCTTTTGCTTATGTATGTGATAATATTTCATTAGCTAGTGATGGTAGTCTATCTTATAATGAAACAGTTACTAACTATATAATGCTATACTTAATTGATGTTCATAAAAACAAAAAGAAGAATATTAGTATTAAAGACTTTTATCATTTTGTTATTGATTATTATGCTAAAACATTTGTATCACATGAAAACTTAGAACAATTTAGCAAAGACTTTGGTCATTCTATGGATAATTATAATGAAGATCCGATTGATATTGATGACTATGATGTTTATAATGATCATATGTTTGTTAGTAAACTAATAATTGAATCACCAGCCGATGATTATAGCTTAAACCGTTTTATTACGCATTTTAATTTAATGCATAATACAAAGACTAAGCATATTACTAAATCTAAAGAGACAATTTATTTAACATTACGTAGAATGATTGCAACAATGTTAAGAAAGAAAAATCCTGACTATAAATTATGGAATATTGAATCATATATAAGAGAAGGAGATCCTTACTATTTAACATCATTTGAAGATTGTCGTAATCAAATATGTAATTCATCATTTAGAGAAGATTTCTTAGAATTAATTAAAAGTAATGGATTAAATCTTCGTAATGAGTTATTAAGAGTATATAATCAAGTTATTAAGTTAGATCCTGAAATTGAAAATGTTTTACGTGATTTCTTAGCTGTAGGTAAAGTAAAATATGGTGATGAAGCAATATATTATATTCGTGATTTCTTATCTACTGGTGATCCAACATATATTACAAAAACAGAGAATCTTCGTAATCGTTTTATTGCGCTTAAAGTATGTACATATTTAAGAGATTATATTGATTTAACGAATATAAGTTTAGAAGATATTGTTAATAATATTAATAACAAATATTTTATTGAAAATGAAAAAGCTGTTTAATAGCTTTTTTTCATTTCGTATTATTGAATAAGAACATTAATTTTTATATAATAAAAAAGGAGGAGAAATGAAAGAATTAGCTATTGAAGTATTAAACTTAATTTATGACTATGGCTATGAAGCTTACATTGTTGGTGGTTTTGTCCGTGATATGTTATTAGGTATTGAATCTAATGATGTTGATATTACTACTAATGCTACACCAATGGAATTAAAGAATATCTTCCCGGATATTGATATTGATAAAGGTACATATGGTTCAGTAACCGTTTATTATAAAAATAATCGTTTTGAAATTACAACATATCGTCTTGATTTAGAATATGTTGATAATCGTCATCCAAGTAAGATTACGTATGTTAATGATTTAAAGACAGATTTATTAAGACGTGACTTTACGATTAATACGATTTGTATTAATAAAGAAGGCGAGATTGTTGATTTATTAAATGGCATTGAAGACTTAAATAAAAAGATTGTAAGATCAATTTTGGATGCTAATAAATCATTCCGTGATGATAGTTTAAGAATCTTACGTGCTATTCGTTTCGCAACCTTACTTAATTGTTCATTATCGCAAGACGTTGTTAATGCAATTAATGAAAATAAAGAATTATTAAAAAATCTATCTTACAATAGAAGAAAAAGAGAATTAGATATAATTTTTGGTAGTCCAGAAGCTTTTAATGGTATTGAATTATTAAAAAGTTTTGGTCTTGATAAAGAATTAGAACTAGATTTTAGTAGAGTTAGAGATTATAGTGATATTGTTGGTATATGGGCTATGATTAATAATCCGAATTATATGTTTACTAGTTCTGAAAAAGATTTAATAAAGAAAGTTAATATTGTTTATAAACTAGATAATTTAAATCCTCATGTATTATATGATTATGGATTATATGTTAATGTTCTAGCAGCTATCAATAAAGGAATCGATAAACAGCATGTTATTCAAGAATACTATAAACTACCAATTAGAGAGAAAACCGATATTTTATTAGAAGCTAAAGATATTTGCAAAATATTAAATATTAAACCGAGTGGCTTAATTGGTAAAATATATCGAGATATTATTGATAAAATACTAAATTATGAACTTGAAAATGATAAAGAGAAATTAATTAATTATATAAAGAGTGTTTATAAGAAATAGGAGGTTTTATGAAAATACTTAAAAACAACTTATCAAAAAATTATAAGATTAGGACAGAGATGGATTTCCCTGTTAAAGGAATTGAATTTATTGATATTAATTCCCTTATCATGGATGGTGATGCTTTATCTGAAATTATTGACTTGTTTGTAGAAGAAGTTAAAGACAAAGGTGCTGACTATATAATTGCTCCTGAAGCAAGAGGATTTATCTTTGGACCTCCAGTAGCAAAAGCTTTAAATATTGGTTGTGTTCCTGTAAGAAAAAAAGGTAAGTTACCTCCAACAACAGTAGAATGTACTTTTGATTATGAAAAAGAATATGGTAAAGACTACTTAGAATTACCTAAGTTAGTAGATACTCCTTATAAAGGTAAAAAGTTTTATATAATTGATGATATTTATGCAACAGGTAATACTCTAAAAGCTATTTCCGATGCTGTTAAAAAATTAGGTGGCAAAGTAGTAGGAGAAGGAGTATTAATCAATATTAAAGAGTTAAACAAAAATAAAAAACTATTCTCAATTATTGATGTTAATGAATCAGAATAAATAAAAGACTTTACAGTTCGTAAAGTCTTTTTTTCTTATATTATTGATAAACAATCTAATAATAAATTATAATTACAATAGGTGATAGTATGAAAAATAAAAAGCCTATTATATTTTTAGTAATGTTATTTGTAGTTGCGATAACAGTAGCTGGTACTATTGCGTATTATACAAGTAGTGATACTTTTGATAATACCTTTAATTCAGGTACTTATGATATGGAGACACAAGAAAACTTTGTAAGTCCTGATAATTGGACACCAGGGACTACTACACCAAAGACAGTAATTGCAACCAACAAAGGAACAACTCCGGCAGCTGTTAGAGTTAAACTAACACCAAGTTGGGTTGATAAAGATGGTAATCCATTAAGTTTAACTGATAGTAATGATAATAATGTTGCGATTATTAATTTTAGTAATGATTATACAAAAAAATGGGTATATCAAGATGGTTATTATTACTACAAGCGAGCATTAAATGAAAATCAAAGTACAACCTCTCTCTTAAAGTCAGTAACTTTTAATCCTAATGCCGAAATAGATAAAACTAAAAATTGTGAAACAGTAAACGGGATAACAATGTGTAGAACAACATATAATGATTATGCAGGTGGTACTTATACATTACAAGTAGAAGTTGAAACGTGTCAGTATGATCAATATCAAGAAATATGGAATACTAATGTTACACTTAAAGCGCCTGTTTTAGCAGATGGTATTTTAACAAATAGCGAATCTACACTTGTAAATAATCTTGATAAAAACAACTTTGAAAGTATAACAATATTAGATAGTGTAAGCGTACCAACTAATGCCATCGGCAGTTGGGATGTATCAAGTGAACAAAACGGATCTATAATGGCATGGTATTTAGATGGTGATAATGATGAAAAATACGAATTATATATCGGACAAGAAGATGGTGTAAAAGCAAATCCTGATAGTAGTTATGCATTTAGCAGTTTTAATAATGCTGAATTAATTGATGTAACAAATCTTGATACATCAAATGTTATAAATATGTCTGACATGTTTTATTATGCAGGCTGTAATGCTGAATCAATCAGTATAGTTGGTCTAAATAATTGGGATACATCAAATGTAACCAATATGGCGTATATGTTCTATTGGGTTGGTAGGTATGCTAATGCCTTTGATATTGGTGACATAAGCGATTGGGATACATCTAATGTTACCTATATGTCTGGCATATTTTATATGGCAGGATATAGTGCAGATACCTTTAATATAGATGTAAGTGATTGGAATGTTTCAAAAGTTACGAGTATGTACGCTATGTTTGATCGTTCAGGATATTGGGCAAATACATGGAGTATAGGCGACTTAAGTAATTGGGATACGTCAAGTGTTACAAGTATGGATAACATGTTTTATCAGACTGGATATTATGCAGATGCATGGGGAGTTGGAGATTTAAGTAATTGGGATACCTCAAATGTTATTACTATGGAACGTATGTTTGCATATGCGGGATATAGAGCAGATACGTGGAATAGTATAGGGACTTTTAAAGTATACGGAACATCAATTATTGGATCAATGTTTTATGATTGCAGAGAGGCAAATTTAACGTTAAATCTATATGGCAATCCTAGTGGATATAGTTCTACATTTTATAATGCTGCAACAGTTTCTGGTTCGGGAATAACAGTTAACTATTCAAGTGCAACAACAAATATAGATAATATTATTGCAACCAAATCAAGTAATTCAAATGTAGTTAAAGGTTCACAATTAGATTAAAAAGACATTATGTAATGTCTTTTTTTATATTCTTTGATATAATGATTAATGGAGGATTTATGGGATTATTTAGTAATATAAAAAATCTTTTTAAGAAAGATAAAGAAAAAGAAGTATTAACAGAAGAAGAAAAGAAAGAAGTAGAAGAGCGAAAAGAAGAAGTAAAGGTATATGAAAAAGGATTAAGTAAGTCACGAGAATCTTTTGTATCAAGACTTGCTAACTTAACAAATAAATATCATAAAGTAACAGAAGATTATTTTGATGAACTTGAAGAAATACTTATTATGGCTGATATTGGTGTTAACACTGTTATGAACTTTATGGATCGTTTAAGAGATCGTGTACGTCATGAAAAGATTGAAGACACAGAATTCTTAAAAGAAGTTATTGTTGATGAATTATTTGTTATCTATGTTGATAACAATATCATTAGTAGTAAGATTAATTATAATCCTGATGGGATGTCTGTTATTTTATTTGTTGGTGTTAATGGAACAGGTAAAACAACAACGATTGGAAAACTTGCTCATAAACTTGTTAATGAAGGAAAAAGTGTTATGATGATTGCTGCTGATACCTTTAGAGCTGGTGCTATTGATCAACTTCGTGAATGGAGTGTTCGTGCTAAAACATCTTTCTATTCTAAAGAAGAGGGAAGTGATCCTGCTAGTGTTATTTATGAAGGGTTAGAGAAGGCTAAAGAAGATAAGATTGATGTTGTCCTAATCGATACTGCTGGAAGATTACAAAATAAAGTTAATTTAATGCATGAGTTAGAGAAAATTAATAAAGTAATTGGAAACTTAGTAGAGGGTGCACCACACGAAACATTACTTGTTATTGATGCTACTACTGGTCAAAATGGTATTAGTCAAGCAATTCATTTTAAAGAGATAACTAATATTACAGGTATTGTTTTATCTAAGATGGATGGTACTGCAAAAGGTGGTATTGTTCTTGCTATTAAAGAAGAAGTAGGAATTCCTGTTAAATATATTGGTTTAGGTGAAGGATTAGATGATTTAAGACCATTTGATATTGAAAACTATATATATGGTTTATTTAAGGATATGATGTAATGAAAGATTTTGTTTATTTAAATGATTTATTTGATTTATATGGTAGTTTATTAACAGATAAACAACAATTATATTTTAAAGATTATTACTTTAATAACCTTTCTTATGGCGAGATAGGGGATAAATATGGTACTAGTCGAAATGCCATTTTTAATCAAATAAAGATTATTGATGAGAAATTGCACTTTTTTGAAAAAAAGTTAAATCTTTATAGTAAAAAGCAAAGATTAAATGATATAATTAAAATAGAGAGTAATGCAAAGATAAAAAAAGAATTAGAGAATCTCTTATAGATGGAGGAATTATGTTTGATCATATTACATTGATAAGTGATCGGGGGGTAAGTATTAAATTAACACCAGAGGCTAAAGCAAGTGGCGTAAATTTAATGAATATGCACGTTGTCTTAGTAGATGGTGATAAGGTTGTTGTAGGAGAAGTTGAATATATTAAAGATGATATCATTGATGCTCGTTTCTTAGGTGAGATTGTTGATGGTAAATTTCGTAGTGGTGTAATTGCTAAACCAGGTATTAATGCACAAGTACGTTTAATGGATCCTAGTGAAATAACAATGATCACTGGTGAAGATACCCTTGGTAATATGACTATTGGTATTAGTCCATTCTATGATAATAAAAGAGTATACATGAGTATAAATGAATTATTTAGTAACCACTTAACAGTTCTAGGTAACTCTGGTTGTGGTAAATCATTTGGTACTACTAAGTTATTACAAAGTGTATTCTCAACACCTAACTTTGTTCCTTATAAAGCTAGTTTTATAATGTTTGATAACAATGGTGAATATATTAGTTCATTTAGTAAATTATCAGAATTAAATCCAAATTATAATTTTAAAGTTATTACAACGAATATGAATTATCCTTATGATAAATTAAATATTCCGGTATGGCTTTTAAGTGTTGATGATATTGCTCTATTGTTAGCAGCAACTACTGCTAACCAATTAACTCTAATTGAAAGAATGATCAAATTAACACATATCTTCTCATTAAGTGATGATATGAGTAGAAGGTATCAAAATCATATTATGGCTAAAGCTATGATGAGTATTTTATATTCTAATGATTTACCTACTACAAAGAGAAACAATGTATTTAATATTTTCAATACATGTACTACTAATGAACTTAATATGGAAGCTGTAATTCAAGGAGCTGGATATACTCGTAAATTTAGAGATTGTTTCCATATTGATGCTAATGGTGTCTTTACTGAAAGTATTTTAATGAATAATTATCTAGCTAGTCTAATTGATCCAGCGTTAGATGATTTTGAAACTAGTGATTATAATGCTTTTACTCTAAAAGATATGGAAAGAGCGCTTGCTTTTGCTCTTATTTCAGAGAACTGGCTAAATAATCCACAAACATATAGTGATGCTATTACGATTAAAGTAAAATTACATTCACTTGCTATTAGTGATAATGCACAATTCTTTAATTATCCTAATTTCTGTAATATTTCAGAATTCCTAGCAGGGATGTTAATTAATAATGGTCATAAGAATCAAATCGTAAATATTAATATTGAAGATGTTGATGATATGTTAGCTAAGACTTTAGTTAAAATATTATGTCGTATGATATTTGAATATGCTAAAGCTCTTCCTGATCGTGGTAGTGTACCATTTAATTTATTAATTGAAGAAGCACATAGATATATTAAAACTGGTGAAGATATTCCACTACTTGGTTATAATATCTTCGATCGTATCAGTAAGGAAGGTCGTAAATATGGTGTATTAATTACTCTTATTTCACAAAGACCAGTTGAACTATCTGAAACCGTTATGTCACAATGTGCAAACTTCTTAATATTTAAAACAACCCATCCTCGTGATATTGAATATATTACAAGAATGGTTCCATATATAACAGAAGAAATTATTGAAAAACAAAAAGGTTTACAACCAGGTTATTGCTTAGCATTCGGAACGGCATTTAAAGTTCCAATAATTATTAAAGTTGATATGCCAAATCCAACTCCAAATAGTGATAACGTTGATGTTGTACATGAATGGAGTGGGCAATAATGAAAAAAATACTATTGGTAGTATTTCTATTTCTAGTAACTTTGAATGTTTATGCGAGTGAATTACAACTTGAATGTCCAAAGGAAGCTAAACTTAATAGTAAAGTAGAATGTAAGATTAAAGTTTCTACTTTAGCTGATGTTGATGTTGTTAAATTTAGTATACTTGAACCAAGTGATGCTACTATTACACCAATATGGTCACATGTCGAAAGTGATGGACTTCATACATTTACTAAAGATACTAATGAATCATTAATTCTTGCTAGTCTATCTTTTACCGCTAAAACAGTAGGAAAGATGAATGTTAGACTTAGTGATATGACTGGTGTATCTGCAGGAGCAACACCAAAGGAAATTAATGTTATTGATAATAAATCAGATAATGCTAATTTATCTAGTTTAACAGTTAATGGTAAGAGTGTTGATGGTTTTAATAAAGATAAAACAGATTATAAGATTACCATTAACACTAATAAAGTAAATATTGAAGCTAAAGCAGAAGATACTAAATCACAAGTAAATGTACCAGGTGAACAAAGTCTTAAAATAGGTGAACAAACATTTACGATTACGGTAACAAGTGAAAGTGGTAAAGATAAGAGTTATCGCTTGACAATTAACTATGAACTTCCCAAAAATACGGATAATAGTTTAAAGACTTTGGAATTATATGATGGTTCTAATAAAATAAAAGAACTTGTATATAAAACTGGTGTTTCTACTTATGAAGGTATTAAAGTTAAAGCTGCTGTTGAAAAATTAACAATTAAGGCTACTTTAAATGATAGTAAAGCATCATTTGTTAAAGATTATGGACCTCGTGAAGTTAAACTTGAATATGGTGAGAATATTTTAAATGTTCGTGTTTCTGCTGAAGATGGAAGTATTGCTGAATATACAATTAAAGTTGAAAGAGAAGATGGACGTAATAGTGATGCTACTTTATCTAAATTAGTTGTTAATGGACAAGAAGTTGAATTAAAAAGTAATGTTTATGAATATACAGTTAATGTTCGTTATAATGAAACAACAAGTAAGATTGAGACATTACCAACTTCTAATGCTGCTAAAGTAGATTATGAAGATATAGAATTAGTAAGTGGTGAAAACCCTGAAATCATTATCAAAGTAACTAGTGAAAATAATAAAGTCCAAGAATATAAAATAAAGATTGTTCGTTTATCTGAAGAAGATAGCAAGATTACTTTAGAAAAGATTGAAGTTGTTAACTATGATATTAACTTCTCATTATCTAAGACTGAATATGATATTAAATTAAGAGAAAAAGATGATAAATTAGAATTTGTTATTTTACCTACTGATGGTATTAAAGTTAATATCTTAGGTAATAAAGATTTATCTAATAAAAGTACTGTTATTGTTAGAGTAACTGATGATGAAGGTACGAAGACTTATAAATTTAATATTATTAAAGATGAAAAGACTGGGCCTTCAATATTCTTATATTTAATTATCTTAGCAATTCTTGTTTTAATTGCAATTGTTGTTGTAATTATTATTAAGAAAAAGAAGACTAATAAACCAAAAGAAGAAGTAGTTAAAGAAGAGAAAACTGAAGAAGAAAAGGTAGTTGAAAAAGTAAAAGTTAGTCCAACAGGTCTTGCTACAGATAAGACAGAAGTCTTAACAGATACTAACGAAGAACAAGAAATAAATAAAAAAGAAGTATAGTACTTCTTTTTTTATGATATAATTACTTTGGAGGCACTATGTTCGAAGGTTTACAAGATCGTTTAGATGGCATCATTCATAAGATAAAAGGATATGGTAAAATCACGGAAGAAAATATTGAAGAAATGGTCCGTGAAGTAAGACTTGCCTTATTAGAAGCTGATGTTAACTATAAAGTAGTTAAAGAGTTTACCAATAATGTTAAAGAAAAAGCACTAGGTGAAGAAGTTAATAAAAGTCTAAAACCTGGTGAAGTCTTTGTAAAGATTGTTAATGATGAATTAATAAGTTTATTGGGTGGCGAAGCAAGTTATATCAATTTATCTGGTCATCCAGCAATTACAATGATGGTTGGTTTACAAGGTAGTGGTAAAACAACAACCTGTGGAAAGTTAGCTAACTTCTTAAGAAAGAAACATGCTAAAAAACCATTATTAGTTGCTTGTGATATTTATCGTCCAGCTGCTATAGATCAGTTAAAAACAATTGGTAAGGAACTTAATATTCCTGTTTATGATGAAGGAAAAAAAGATCCTGTAGAAATTGCAAGTAATGCCATTAGTTATGCTAAAGAAAATAATTATGATTATGTTTTAATAGATACAGCAGGTCGACTTCATATTGATGAAAAGTTAATGGATGAACTTAATAATATTAAAGATAAAGTTAATCCACAAGAAATATTATTAGTTATTGATGCCATGATGGGTCAAGATGCTATTAATGTTATTACAGGTTTTAATGAAAAGTTAGCATTAACTGGTGTTATTCTTACGAAGTTAGATGGTGATACCCGTGGAGGTGTAGCCTTATCAGTAAGACATTTAACTAATGTACCTATTAAGTTTATTGGTATCTCGGAAAAAATGGATGGACTTGATTCATTTGATCCTGAGAGAATGGCAAATCGTATCTTAGGAATGGGTGATATTGTATCACTTGTTGAAAAGACAAATGAGATAATCTCCGAAGAAGAAGCTAAAGATACGATTAAGAAAATGCAAAAAGGTAATTATGACTTAAATGATTTCTTAAAACAAATGAAACAAATTAAGAAATTAGGACCTCTTGAGAATTTGATTAAGTTAATCCCGGGAGCAAAGAAGATGGGACTATCTAATGTTCAAATAGATCCAAAAGAACTAAGTCATATTGAAGCAATAGTTTTATCAATGACAGATAAAGAAAGACGTAATCCTGATTTACTTAAAGCATCAAGAAAACAACGTATTGCAAAAGGATCAGGAAGAAGTGTTCAAGAAGTTAATCGTTTGATTGAACAATTTGGTGAATATAAAAAAATGATGAAAGGATTTGCGAATGGTAATATGAATCTACCATTCTAGGTGAAATTATGGAAGAGAATAGGAAAGAACAAGAAAAGAAAGTAGAAGAGAAAGTTGATACACTTGTTGATTTATGTTTACAAAAGACAAAATTACCATTTACATATAGTAGAGTAGAAATTGTAAGTTGTACATATTATGATCCTAATGATTATGATGTAGTATTAAGATTCCATGGATTTAATGGACAAAAATATCCACATAAAGGACGTATTTATTGTTATCAAGGTAATAATTCACAAACATTTTGTTTAGATATGGGATTCCCTATGGCAGCAGTTGTTTTTGATAATGTATCAATCCCTGGTGAAATTGTTAAAGAACTAGCAAGAGCAGCTTACTATCAAAGTGAATTTGAAAAGAGAAAAGAAGCTCAAGAAAGCGGAAATACTCCACAAAAAAAATAAGACTATTAATTTAGTCTTTTTTTTTGTATAATATATTCTTGTCTTGGGGGAATATATGCAAGGTGCTAATGATACATACCAACAAAGATTGGATAGTTTAAATATTACTGGTGACGAAGAAATTAATCGTATTAATAAAATGATTAATTGTGATCATCTTTTTGTAAAACTACAACATCCAATTGAATTTACTTGCGCATGGGGTGGTAAAGAATTTGGTACTAAGCCACCACTTATGCAATGTGTTCATTGTGGACTAACTAATAAATTTAAAGAAGATGATGACTTGGGTAATCAAAAGGTCTTAGTATCAGGATCTATTTTAAATAGTGTAACAGTAGAAACAAAAGTATTTAATTCGACTTATAAGAAATGCTATCATAGAGAAAAATATTATGGTTATATTAAATGTTCTTTTGATGACAGCGAGATTCCTTATATTAGTAGAGAAGTACTTGATACATATCATCCAGGTTTATTATTTGATTTGGCACGCGAAATAAATCTATCTCTTGATTATACTAACCCACATGATCGCGAAGAACTATTTAGAATTATGAAAGAATTAAGAGAAATAGAAACATACCATGAACGTTTATGTCTAAAACATACAATGGATGCTACAGAGTTACTTGAACGTTATTGTGAAAAACATGATATTAAACGTATTATTAGATAAAAAAAGACTTTTAATCTAGTCTTTTTTATTATATAATAAAACCTTGTTTTAGGAGATAGTATGGCAAGATTCAATGATGTATTTCAACAAAGAATGGATAGTCTAGCATTATCTGATGAAGAAAAATTAAAACGAGAAGAGGAAATGACTAATTGTCATCACCTATATGTGAAACTAGATGAAATAGTTGAACGTTTACCTGAATATATGAGTATGTCGATTGTTCAATGTGTTCATTGTGGATTAACTAATAAATTTAAAAATGTTGATGATGGAAATTTAAGACGTAGAAGGTATTTTGGCTATAATCCATCTGAAAGAACTGTTGAAACTAAAGTGTTTGATAAGACGTATCAAAATTGTTATCGTAAATCAACAGGAGTAGTATTCCCATATTATCATTTTTATGATGATGAACTTGAATTTCTTGAAAGAGAAGATCTTAATACTAATCACCCTAAATTATTATTTGATCTAGCTCGTGAAATTAATTTATCGCTTGATTATAGAGTAGAAGAAGACCGTAAGGAAATCTTTAGAATTATGAAAGAGTTAAATGCCATGGAAACCGATGAAGAACGAATATACTTAAAAAGTGTTTATGATGCTAGTGATTTAATAGAACGTTATCGTACAAAACATAATATGAGTTCAATTATAAGATAAGGGAGAATATATGAATACTTTCGATAATTTTTATGATCAGAGAAAAGAAAGTTTGTGGATGTCAGATAAAGAGAAACTTCTCAGGATACATCAAATGATGAATTGCAAACATCTTTTTGTAAGGTTAAGAGATTTACAAGAAGAATACGATATAAGTTGTGAAGAACATCCACCAGTTATTCAATGTGTACACTGTGGTTTAACTAATAAATTTAGAGAAGATGATAAAGAACCAGATACAACGATTGAAACAAGAGTATTTAATCTTTTATATGGAAAATATTATCATAAAGGTTGGGGCTTTGGTCGTGGTACGGAACGCTTTAATGATTTATGGATTCCTTATTTGAGTCGTGAAAGACTAAATACCGAACATCCTAAGGTATTATATGATTTAGCGCATGAAATAGATTTATCTCTTGATGATACCAATCCTTTTGATCAAAGGAAATTATATAGTATTATGAGAGAGTTAATGGAATTAGAAACAAAAGATGAACATGAACATTTGATGCATGCTTATCAAGCAAGTGATTTATTAGAACGTTATCTTGCAAAACATAATATGAGTTCAATTATAAGATAATGGAGGATATATGAAATATGCTAATGACTTATTAAGTCAAAGAATTAAAAGCCTACATTTAAAAGAAGAAGAGAAGACTCGTCGTGAAAACGAAATGATGAATTGCAATCACCTTTTTGTAAAACTAAGAGATTATCGCGGTGATTTTGATTTTATGGATCCTGATCCAAATAAAAGACCTCTTTTAATAGAATGTGTACATTGTGGCTTAACTAATAAATTTAAAGAATTCGATAGTAGATCTAATTATACTGTAGAGACAAAAGTATTTGATGCTTTATACGGTAACAATTATCATAAGTATATGGGGCCATATTATGGTTTATATCTAAGAGATGATCAAATACCTTATTTGAGTCAAGAACCAATTGATACATACCATCCAGGTTTGTTATTTGATTTAGCTCGCGATATTAATTTATCACTTGATTATACAAATCCTTATGATAGGGAAAAACTCTTTAATATTATGAAAGAGTTAAGTAGTTTGGAAACAGAAGAAGAACAATTGTGTTTGAGTGATATTTATGAAGCCAATGATTTACTTGAACGTTATCGTAACTTATATGGTAACGGGTTTATATCTAAATAAAAAAACGAATGTTTAAAAGACATTCGTTTTTAATATTCTTGATGTATTTAAGAAATTTAATTTAGCTACTTCTTCAAGTTTTTCTTTTCCGTATTTTTCAACTATTTCTTCACCGATAGTATCAACTTCACGGCCCGCTCCTTTTGGAAGCGGAATATGAAGAGTATCAGATAACTTATCAAATTCTTTTAAGAATAAGTATCTACTTATAATAGATGCACAAGCAACAGATAAACATTTATCTTCAGCTTTTGTCATAAAGGTAATACCTTTTTGAATATTAGTAGCTTCTTTAATATATTCATAATATTTTTGTTCTCTTGCAAATTCATCTACTACAATATAATCATATTTAGGATGTTCTTCATTAATCATTTGATATAGTACCTTGTTATGAAGAATAGCTTTTATTTTATTCATATTATATTCTTTACTATGATTACTATTATATTCTTTATTAGAAAGAATTATACTTTTATATTTAACTCTTTTAGCGATTTGAGGTGCAATCTTTAAAATTTTCTCATCAGAGATTTTCTTACTATCCATAACACCTAACTCATCTAAGAATTTAACATCATCTTTAGTTACATAAGTTGCGGTTACAACAATAGGCCCAAAGTAATCACCAGTTCCAACTTCATCAGATCCAACACTATTAACATTATGGAAAGAACTTTTAACTTCCTTTTTTTCAGAAGTTAATGTTTTCTTTGATTTATCATCACTATTAGTAACAATGGCTTTACCTGAGTTTATCTTTTCTGTTTCAATCCAATATTCTGAAGCTAAATCAGCATCATTACCTTGAAATACAGCTTTACCACTTTCGTATAGAGTTACCACTGTTTCTCCATCATCTGCTTGAAATAAAGCATACTGTGGGGTTTTCATTCTTTTCATGTCTTCGTAAAACTCTACCATCATATTTTTAGTTTTTTCGCATGTTTTTAAAGTTATAACCATAATATCACCAACTAAATTATAATATAAATAAGACTTAAAATAAAGAAATACTATTGTTTTTTTAATTAATCTATGTTAAATTACAAGTATATTGTTGATTGAAAGAGTAAGTAGGTAATTTTATAGAGAGATAATGGTTGGTGGAAATTATTAAAGTAAACTACTGAAGACATCAATTTTAAGACAATCGTGTAATTACGTTATAAATTTGAGTGCATGTTCATGAACTAAGGTGGTACCACGGTAATTCGTCCTTAGGTTATGGACTTTTTATTTTTTTTAAGGAGGATTTATGATAAGGAAAATAAGAGTTAATGAACTAGAAAATTATATTGATAAGGAGATTGTATTCTCTGGTTTTGTTGATGCTATTCGTGATAAGAAATGGGTTATGTTTGTTATATTACGTGACGCTGTAGGAAAAGTACAAATGACTATTGAAAAAAGTGATGAGAATAATGCAGGGTTACTTGAAATCATGAGTAATACAACTGTCGAAAGTACTGTTAAAGTAACTTGTAAGGTAGTTAAAAATGAAGCTGTTAAATTAGGCGGAATAGAACTTATTCCAAGTGATATAGTTGTAACAAGTAAAGCTGAAACATTACCATTTGATTATAATAATCTAGAAGGTGTTAATATTGATACAAGATTAGATTTCCGTTGGCTTGATATGCGTAATGAAAAGAATATGTTAGCAAGACAAGTTGAATCATGTATGCAAGAAGGCATGAAAGAATTTTTATATGAAAATAAGTTTACTGAAATACATACACCAAAATTAATTGGTGCTGCATCAGAATCAGGTTCTAGTGTATTTGAAGTAAAATATTTTGAAGATAAAGCATATCTTGCTCAAAGTCCACAATTTTATAAACAAATGGCAATGGCAGCAGGAATAGAAAGAGTATTTGAAGTTGCGCCATGTTTCCGTGCTGAAAACTCAAATACTAATCGTCATGCAACTGAGTTCACATCATTCGACTTAGAGTTTTCATATATTGATTCATTCGAAGATGTAATGGATCTAGAAGAAGATCTACTTATTGCAGGACTTACTAAAGTAAAAGAAAATTATGGTGATAAGATTTTAGAACTATTTGGAAGAGAAGTAATAGTTCCTACTAAACCATTCCCAAGAATTAAATTAAAAGACTTATATCAAGAATTACATGAAAGATATAACTTTGATATTCCAACTGAAGATGTTGGTGATATGAATGCCGAAGCCGAAAAATTAACATATCAACTAGCTAAAGATAAATATAACTCTGAATTTATGTTTATTACAGATTATGCTGCAACTAAAAGACCATTCTATCATATGCGAGATGAAAATGGAGTACTTCAAGGTTATGATTTAATTTGGCGTGGTGCTGAAATAACTAGTGGTGCTCAAAGAGAACATCGTTATGATGAATTAGTTAAAAATGCTAAAGAAAAAGGTCTTGGTAAAGACGTTGAATTCTATTTACAATTCTTTAAATATGGTTGTCCACCACATGGAGGATTTGCTATCGGTGTAGATAGACTTACAATGTTATTATTAGGATTAACAATTAAAGAAACTGAATTTGTCTTCCGTGGACCAAATAGATTAAATCCATAAGAAACTTTCAGTTTCTTTTTTTTATTATTTATTATATAATTATGTTGGTGGTAATATGAATAACAAGGGTTTTACAACAGTCGAAGTAATTGTATCTTTTGCACTAGTTGTAATAATAATGGCTTCAATGACAACGATGCTAGTTGCTTATCGTGACTCTATTAATGTTGAAGAAATAAAAACCAAGATGACGGAGTTTAAGAATTCATTTACATATATGGTTTATACCGATGTTGTTTCTTTTAAAATAGATAGTATTCAACCATGTAAAGATTCAACTAGTTCGATATGTGTTGACTTCTATAGTGAAGGTGTTAAAAAGACAGAATTAAAACTAGAAGCAGATGATATCTTTACAAGTATCACTGGTGAGAAACAAAGAAGAGTATATCTAAACTATAATGGTATTAGAATGATGCTACCGGATAGCGATTTAAATAAATATATTAAATCTGATACTGAAGAGAAAGAAAGTACAGTATCTGAAATACATGATTTTATTTTAAATAGTGATGATACAAATCAAGTATATAGTCTTATTATTCCCCTTGAACATAAAGGAATAGATTATTTTGAAAATATAACAATAGTAGTTGCAAAATAAGAAATATTTTATTTCTTTTTTTGTAAAGGAGATTTATGAAGAAGAAAAAGAAAAAAAAGAAGAAATTTTATCAGAAAGTAATTGATTATCTTAAAGAAGAATATAAGTTTCTTCTTCTTTGTGCACTAATCGTTTTTATTGGTTTATATAGACTTCCATATAATATTTATACAGGTGGAGGAATACTTGATATTAATGATAGAGTAACAATAGTAGATGGATATTCTTCTAAAGGTAGTTTTAATATGGCGTATGTTGATGAACTTGGAGCAACCATTCCAACATACTTATTAAGTTATATCTTTAATTGGGACGTTGAACCTGTAAGTGAATCATTAGTTGATGAAAATGATACTACAAGTGATTTATGGAAAAGAGAAAGAATATATTTAGAGAATAGTAATGATAATGCAATTATTAATGCCTATCACTTAGCAGGTTTAGATATTAAAATAAATAAAGTAGAAGTAGTAGTTCTTTATATCTCTAGTGAAGCGAAAACTGACTTAGAAATAGGGGATGTTATTATTTCAGTTGATAATCATGAAGTAGTTGATGATCAAGAATTAATTAGATATATGGATAATTACCAAGTAGGCGATAAAGTAAAAGTTAAAGTATTACGTGATGGTAAAGAAAAAGAATGTCAAGCTGAACTAATTGATGTTTCTGGTAAAGCTAAAATTGGTATTGCTCTAAATCTAAAGTATGATTACAAAATAGATCGTGAAATTAAACTAAATTTTAAACGTAATGAAGCAGGTCCATCAGCAGGTTTGATGTTAACTCTTGAAATATATAATCAATTAGTCTCAGAAGATTTAACAAAAGGTTATAAAATAGCAGGTACGGGAACAATTGATATCTATGGTAATATTGGTACTATTGGTGGCATTAAATATAAAATTAAAGGTGCTAATAATAGTGATGCTAAAATCTTCTTTGTACCAGAGGGAAACTATGAAGAAGCTCTAAAAGAAAAAAATGAAAATAATTATAAAATAGAATTAGTTAAAGTAAGTACTGTAGCTGACGCTATTAACTATTTAAAGGAGATGAAATAATGGTTGAATATATAATATTGGGTGTATTGGTAGTATTAGTTGTTTTAGTAATCGTCTTAATTTTTAAAGTAAAAGATCGTGATAGTGATAATTTAGATATGTTAGAACGACTTAATCGTTTTGAAGTTAATATTAATAAAGAAATGAATGATAACTTTCAAGGGATGAATGAAAAGATGGAAACTAAATTAAATAATATTAATGATAAAGTCCATGAAAGAATTGATCAAAACTTTGAAAAGACTAACAAAACGTTTATTAGTGTTTTAGAAAGATTAAGTAAGATTGATGAAGCGCAAAAGAAAATTGATAGTCTAACTACTAATATTGTTAGTTTAGAGGGTATTTTAACAGATAAGAAAACAAGAGGTATTTTTGGGGAAGTTAATCTAAATAATATCTTAATTAATGTCTTCGGAGAGAAGAATGATAAACTGTATCATATTCAATATAAACTACCTAATGAGACAATTGCTGACTCTGTTATCTTTGCTCCAAAGCCATTAGGAATGATTGCAATAGATTCTAAATTCCCGCTTGAGAATTATAAAGTAATGGTTGATAAGAGTAAGAGTGATGATATTAGAAACGTTGCTTATAAACAATTTAAATTAGATGTTAAGAAACATATTGATGATATTAGTTCTAAATATATTATTGATGGTGTAACTAGTAATCAAGCAATGATGTTTATTCCTGCGGAAGCAATATTTGCAGAAATAAATGCTTATCATGAAGACTTGATTAGTTATGCTTATAAAAAACGTGTATGGTTAGTATCACCAACAACCTTAATCTCAACATTATCAATGATTTTAATGGTTTATCAAAATATGGAAAGAGATAAATATACAAGTGTTATTCATGAAGAATTAAATCGCTTGGGCGTTGAATTTGGAAGATTCAAAGAAAGATTTGATAAATTATCAAGAAGTATTCAAACTGTTAATAAAGATGTTGAATCATTCCAAGTAACAACCGATAAAATCAAAAAGAAATTTGATAGTATTAGTAACGTTGAAATTAAAGATAATCATTTATTAATTGATGATACTGAGGATGAGATATGAACGAAATAGTTAAACAAAGTATTGATGGAAGAAAAAGTGCTTTCTTTAGTGCGTATGAAGTAAATGACCAAAACTTAGTCAATGAAATAAATACTTTATTTGATAAGATATATGCCTTTGGTGAAACTTGTTCTGATAGTATGGAATTTGAGTCTAAGTTTGCTACTAATCCTTTAAATCAAGAATATATTGATTTATTCACAAAGATTGCAACATCTTGTAAGCCTATTACATATCAAAGTGATAATACTAATGTTAAAAGTGATGATGAAATATTAAAAGAAGAATTAGAGTCAGAACTTAAGTATCAAGCAAGAGAAGCAACTCTTCCAGCTAGAAGAATGGCACGACAAGCAGTAACAGATGCTGCTAGAAGTACCCCTATTGTTGGTGACTTGATGCAAGCAAAACAAACATTTGATTTGTTTTCAAAATTTAGAAAACACAAGGATAATGACAATTAAAATTTGACGAAAACACCTCTTTTTGTTAGAATATTAAGACAACCGAGGTGTTTTTACATGTTTTATGAGATTAATCAAGCTGTTAATCTGTGTTTAGATGATAATAGTTTGATCTTTAAGCTGATTAAAGATGATGAAAAAGAGGTTGTAGGAAGAATTCTAGAAAATAAGAGTTTTGACATTAATATTTGTGATGATAATGGTAATAGTCTTATTATGAGATTATTAAAGAAAAGATACTATGAATTAGTATCTAAACTTCTTGATGAACCATTCTTAGATATCAATCATCAAAATAATGATGGTAATACATTTGCTCATATCTTAGTTTCTATTAATTACTTAGAAGTTAAAGAAATAATTGAAAAATTACTAAGAAGAGTAGAATTCATGCCCAATATAAAGAATAATAATGGTGAAACAATATTAGATAAATCTATTAATGATAACTATATATATACAACAGCAAAGATTTTATCTGATCGAAGATTTAATAATATCAATATGGTTTCATTTATGAATTTATATGATACTTATATTAAAAGTAGTAATTATGGTAAATATTCTAAAATAGATAATTTAACATTAATATTTAATAACTTACAAAGAAAAGATTTATCAGATAATTTATCATTATTAATTAGTTTATTTAGAAGAAATAGAAAAGTAATATATGAAGAAATAACTAATTCAGATACATCAAGAATGGACTACTTAATCAATTATGTTGTAAAAGAAATGATTTAGCAAAAAACACTTGATTTATTTAATAAATTAAGATATCATTATATTGCTACTGATTCGTAGTTACACGGGACCTCGATCGGTAACTCCGTTTTGGTGAATAAATAGAAGAAGGAGGGATAATTTATGGCTTTAACAAAAGAGAAAAAGACAGAAATTATTAAGAAGTATCAATTAGATGATAAAGATACTGGTTCTGTAGAAGTTCAAGTTGCGCTATTAACTGAAAGAATTAATGAACTAAATGAACATCTAAAAGTACATACACATGATTATCATTCAAATCGTGGATTACTAAAAATGGTTGGTCAAAGAAAAAGTTTATTAAGTTACTTAGCAAAAACTGATGTTCAAAGATATAGAGAACTTGTTAAAAAATTAGGATTAAGAAAATAGACACTGTTTTTAGTGTCTATTTTTTTCAAAAATATGGAAGGAGAAGAGAATGGAGAAGAAAGTTTTTGAAAAAGACTTCCGTGGTAGAAAACTAGTAGTTGAACACGGAGAACTTGCTAAACAAGCACACGGTGCAGTTTTAGTAAGATATGGAGATACTGTTATCTTATCAACAGTAGTAGTTAGTAAAACAGCTAATGTTTTATCTGACTTTTTTCCACTTATGGTACTATATCAAGAAAAATTATATTCTGTTGGTAAAATACCTGGTGGATTTATTAAGAGGGAAGGACGTCCAACAGATGCAGCTACACTAGCAGCGCGTATGATTGATAGACCAATGCGTCCAATGTTCCCAGAAGATTTTAGAAATGAAGTACAAGTTGTTAATACAGTTTTATCAGTAGACACCGATAATTCACCAGAATTAACGGCAATGTTTGGATCAAGTCTT